>RCNC010000021.1_pt1 | contig 75423 bp, 68 predicted proteins | sample 2041301 | NCBI WGS metagenome assembly RCNC01 (sample SAMN09708231, study PRJNA481090) | Marine sediment metagenome, whole genome shotgun sequencing project. | biome: marine sediment; feature: ocean; material: sediment; isolation source: Sewage treatment plant 13A marine sediment (STP13A) ...
TAAAAAATCCCGGCATTTATTATAAAAGTAACAAAAAGAACATTTAATGAATAATCAACATGTTATGGAATTTGTTACTTAGAAGGAAGGATCTTATTGTTCGCGTCTAAGAAAATGCTTAATATTATTCATAGGCATTAAAATAGATCAAAATGAATGATGCATTTAAACAACATGGTGCTTTTAGCTGGTCAGAATTGTTGGCTGACAACGTTGAATTAGCAATTGGTTTTACACTACAAAGAGCATACCTAATCGTGCAAATAGGTGTACGGCTTATTCCTGATCTTCCTGAGGTTAAGGCTCCTGTGTATACGTAATAAAACGATAACCGGATAAGATGCTATAATTCGGTCATTGACTTAGATTTTTATTTAACCTGCCTCAAAGCGGGGTTGGTTTTTGACATGCATACAAATGCAACAGCCTGCCGCTAATCTTTTTCCAGTTGCGTCACAAATTGAAAACTATTACGATTAATTTTATGCGACTCTTTCCTGTCTACTTTCTGTTCGCAGCCTTCCTCCTTCCTGTGTCAGTGACTGCTGCCGACATCCTTACACTGCCAGATTCAATCGGATCGAACCCCGTTCTGACCAGAGTCGGCGAGCTCAAATCCTGGACTCCGGACAATATGTACGAACAGGTCAACGGAGAAGCTGAGCTTCTCAAGCGGTATGGCGCCCTCAGTCTTGCATATGTCTCTTATGAACACGAGGGGGGCGACTACCTGTCAGCGGAAATCCTGGACATGGGCGCACCTGTCAACGCTTTCGGATTATACAGACTGTATGCCGGTTGTGATGGTGATGAAAACAGTTTTTCCGGAGCGACTGTCCTGTCGGGGGATTTCAGCTCTTATGCGATCCTAGGCCAGCACTTCATGAGGATCGATGTCGATGCAAATGACAGCCATGAGGGAGGGAAGCCCCTTGTCGATGAGTTTCTGCTGGCGCTTTCTAAGGTAATACCGGCATCTGATCCGCTGCCGGCAGTTATTGAGCGCCTAAAAAAAATGGCCAGACAACCCTGTGAGGTTGGTTACCATCCGGAGCACGTGGACTATGACCTGGAGGCCGGTCCGGGGTACACCTGGGTCGGGCCGGACGGCGGAACCTATTTTGTCAGGATCCTTCCGACCCCTCAGAAGGCTGAGGTCTACGCTGCAGCTATGATGAGCAGGGGCGCGCAGGCAGTCCTGGTATGGATCAACGTTGTGACCTGGGCAAAGGTACCAACGCTGCAGACCCCGGACTACCTTAAAGAGGTGGTGAAGACGGTAGCGGAGTAACGGCATAGCGGAGTGTTGGTGGAAACTCAAAATCTGGAACCTTAAACCCGGAACTCCAACTGCAGAGAATATGTTGAAACAATCTCTACAAACCCTGATTTCTGTAACGATGATAGGAGTTACCCATGCACCTCAAACGACGCGATTTACTTAAAGGAGCCATAGCCTCCCTCGGCGCAGGCCTCTTCCCTGGACTACCCCTTGCAGGGCAGCTTGAAAAGATGCCGACCAGAATCCTTGGCAGAACCGAATTGCAGGTGTCAGTTCTGGGGTACGGAGCAATGCAGTGCACGGACCCTGCCACAATCCGCTATGGCCTTGATCAGGGAATCAATTACATAGACACGGCAGACTGCTATATGGGCGGGCGCAATGAAAAAATCGTAGGACAGGCTATATCAGGGGTCAGGGACCGTCTGGTTATAGCGACCAAAGTCCACATCTCTAGAGGAGCGAAGATGAAACGCTCGTTGGATCGGAGTCTGGCGTCTCTTGGAATTGACAGGGTGGATCTCTTGCAACTGCACGGCATGTCTTCCAGAGAACAGATCCTCAACAAGGACGTGCAGCAAATCATGAAGGCCCTGAAGGACGAGGGCAAGTTCCGCTTTGCAGCAGTCACCACCCACACCAACCAGGAAGAGGTACTCGAGGCAGTAATGGAAGACGGTTTTTACGATGCTGTTCTCGTGGCTGTGAATTTTCGATCTCCACCACGTTTATACGAGACCATCAAGGCGGCGGCTGCCGCCGGTGTGGGTATCATTGCCATGAAAACGCAGAATGGCGGGTACGCAGACGGATCTATGCCAGAATACACCCCCCACCAGGCTGCCTTGCGGTTCGTGGTCGAGAAACCGGGGGTGCATCTGGCCGTTCCAGGGATGCTGAGCCGGAAGATGGTGGATGAGAATCGACATGCCGTCATGGGAAAAGTGGGCCTCACCGATGTCATGCGGCTCGACACCTACAGAAGGGAGTTGGAAGGGAAGGCATGCTCCTTCTGCTCCTTGTGTCTCGACCAGTGCCGGTATGGGGCCGGTGGCCAGGATGCCGCCCGCATCGCTATGTATTCGGAGGGATATGGTGACCGACGCCTTGCTGCGGAAAGGGCGGTCGAGGTGGCTTCATCCGTGAGGAGGTGCGCCAACTGCAGAGAATGCACGGTTCAGTGCAGCCAGGGGATCGATATCAAAGCTGCGGCCAAACGAGCTTTGCACTTTTTGGCCTGATTTCAGATGCTAATCAATATCAAAAGCGTGTACGGAGGCAATGCGAGATGAGCCGCTGAGGCAGGTTCAAAAAAATACCCTGCCGGAAAAAAGGTTCATTCAGGACAATGGTCAAGAAAAGGGTATTCAGCTGAGAGGAGACTCATCCTCAAGAGTGGTGTCGTTCGCCCTTCTATGCTTGATGGAACGTTCTTAATATAAACGCAACCCATCTTTTCATAAAACCCCCTGGCATATGGATCAGCCAGCAGCTTAAAGCTGGCTATCCCCCCTGTTATACAAATCGAACACAAATGACTAAACAGTTTCCTGCCCAGACCTTTGCCGATATATTCGGGAAGGACGAACATGTGATCCAGCCAATATCCCCGGTCAAGCGTCTGCACTGACAGCACCAGGTCTTTTTCCAGCAGCATGAGTGAATAAAAACCGATAATTGTACCATTATCTTCGACAAGGTAGACCGCATTCTGCTCCAGATAGCTCCCGGTAATGGTCAGCTCTGACTGCCAGACGGTATAATACTGATCCGGATACGACCAATAACGTTTAGAAGCAAAAGAGAGCTCAGTCAGTTTTACCTCATCACCATCCATTGCCCCTCGGTAAAAATAACGACTCATCTGACCTCACCAGTAATTAAGCTAGTTCGCGGTATAGTACTGAAAAATAGAGAGTTCCACCTTAAAATATCACAACACCGGTCTCCCTGGTTATCTTAAGTATTGAGTTTTAATAAAAACTTCCTATCATATGCAAGTAACATCTTCTTTTAATTCCCAGGAGCCCGCCATGAACCCAGTGATGCCCTATACACCCCCGCTATTTGACAATCCGCCGCTGTGCAACAGCCCAAGCGCCAGACTCCAACCGGCGCCCGCAGACGGCATCGCCCCCGATCAATTTCATGCAACATCTAATTTTCCCGAATATGTTAACCTTGAAGGGCACGGCTGGATAATTGCTCCGGAGAGCAGAATGGATGCTGTTCTGGTTGTCGATGACGCAGACATTCAGGTCGTTGAGCCCCGCCGTCTGAAAAAGGGGGACCTCGTTGTCATCGGTCGAACAGAAAACGGTGAAGAAGGTATTTTTGTTCACCCCGACGGGTTTGTTGAACTGGAGGCTCAAACAGACAAGTTCACCTTTCGCTCCCGGGGAACACGTGAGACACCGTTCTCACGCTCCTATGATGACCTCTACAAAATCCTCAGACACGATCGAGAACACGGGCATATTGTCTGGGTTCTGGGCCCTGCGGTATCTTTTGACAAAGACAGCAGAAAAGCGATGCAGGGGCTTATCGAATCTGGTTATTGTCAGGGGCTGATGGCTGGAAATGCACTGGCGACCCATGACCTTGAAGCGTCCCGGTTCGGCACCGGTCTCGGCCAGGATATCTACAACCAGCACCTCGTTCCCCTCGGTCACTATAATCACCTCGATGTGATCAGCGCAGTGCGGGCAGCGGGATCAATAGCTGACTACATTGAACAGGAAAATGTTACCGATGGCATCATGTATGCCTGTGAAAAAAAGCGGGTCCCGTACGTTCTTGCCGGCTCAATCAGAGATGATGGACCCTTGCCGGACGTCGTCGGGGATGCCTACCAGTCTCAAGACCGGATGCGTGAACACGCCCGCAAGGCAACAACGATTATCGCCATGGCGACCCAACTCCACTCAATTGCCTTTGGCAACATGGTACCAAGTTACAAGCTCAACGACGATGGCAGTATCAGGCCTGTTTTCTTCTTTATTGTCGATATGTCTGAATTCAGCGCTGATAAACTTGCAAATCGTGGCTCAGCACAGGCACAGGCAATCCTGACAAATGCCCAGGATTTTATCGTTAATCTTTGGAATAACCTCAGGCAAGGCTATGAGTAAAACCGTCAGAATCATTGGCATACCAATTGATCTTGGTCAGCAGCACCGTGGAGTGGACATGGGGCCGGTTGCAATCCGCTACGCGGGCCTCAGCAAAACCCTGAGGAACCTTGGGTATCAGACACAGGACGCAGGCAATATTGAAATTCCAGGTCATTACACATTAACGGACAGTACCTTCTCGGAACGGTTACCACTTATCCGCTCAGCCTGCCAGAAAGTTTACAGTGCCGCTCGGCAGGCAATCAGTGATGAAACTATCCCGATATTTCTTGGTGGGGATCATTCAGCCTCCATCGGCAGTATCGGCGGGGTAACAGACGGCCATGAGTGTGGTGTCATATGGGTAGATGCCCATGGAGACTTTAACACGCCAGCCACGTCGGAGACCCGCAATGTCCATGGTATGGCCCTGGCGATCCTGCTCGGCAAAGGCCCTGCAGAGCTCGTTGATGTCGGTCGAAAAGGCCCGAAACTCAAGCCTGGACGGGTCGTGTTGATAGGCGTTCGGGCTCTGGATCACCAGGAGAAAGAGCAGTTAAAAGAATCGGGCTGTTCTGTTTTCACCATGCGGGATGTTGATGAATTGGGCATGCATGCTGTTTTGAAAAAAACTCTGAAGATATTGGCAGACTGTAAACATATACACCTGAGCCTGGATATGGACAGTATAGACCCCAATGAAGCTCCGGGTGTCGGTACACCGGTTGTCGGCGGACTGAGCTACCGTGAAGCTCAGTTGGTTATGGAAACGGTTCATGATACCGACAGGCTGCTGTCATTTGATATTATGGAGACAAATCCTATCCTGGACAATAGCAACAGGACAGCCCAGATTGCAGTCAGTCTTACAGCATCACTTTTTGGTAAAAGTATTTTTTAGATTTTTGGAATGATGGCGTCGTTAAACTGAAATTGACAACAACGGGAAACGCTTTAATCGTGGACGTATAGCTCATCAATTTCGTCCCAGGCCTCCGGCACACCGCACCGCAGGTCAACCAGCTCTTTAAAGTAAAAAACCATAACAGATATATGCTGCAGCTTGAGTTCCCAGCTATTTTTTCCTTCGGTTGAATCGTTATCCACCAGTTCACTGTCAGAAAGACTGGCAACTCGATCAATTTCAAGGAGCATCTTCTCTTTGGTGCAGCGCAGAAATTCGGATACTGGCAGTAACACCGGAGGACCGTAATTAAACCCTTCCAGCCGGGATGCAGTCTCTTCAATCACCGTCTGATCTCCATCATCCAGCGCCCTGACTTCATTCTGCAGCACATCCAGTTTTTCTAAAAACTCATCTTGAGTCAACATTAGTATTTCCTCTCATCAGATCTCAATGTGATAAAGACCAAACAACAGTGGCCACCTTTATTTAAAACCATAGAGTCCTGGAAAAACAACCAGCGACGACAATACCATAAGCTGTATCACAATAAAGGGAATGACGCCGCGATAAAGATCTGTCGTCCTTACTCCGTGAGGGCAGTCCCCTTTAAGATAAAAACGTGAAAAACCAAAGGGCGCGGTAAGCGACCGAAAGAACCTTCCCGATAATTAAATTTACCGTGCCAAAGGCTCGCTCTACCCACTCCAGCATCACTCAAATCCAGTGCTATAATGTTTACTGCCTGTCATGAAATAGTTAACCACCCCAAAGAGCTCTTAAATAATCGTTGGGGTAATCAAAATGCAAGTCCATAAAAAAACCGCCTGGGCTTGCATACCAGCCCAGGCGGTTCAGCAACGAATGATAAATTTCCAGCTATTCGGCAACCTTTTCAGACGTTTCTAAATAATATTTTTCCGAAACGTTTGTCCATTGCCGTGCCATATCCATATATGCTTTTCTGGAATCATAAACTTCTTTGAATTCTGCATTTTCAGCCGCATACCCCTGAAGCACTTCGTCATTTGCTTTACTCATGGCCTTGAGTACCGGTTCGGGGAAGCTCATTACCTTGATATTCGGGTACTCTTCCTTCATCTTCTTCCAGGCCTGGGCATTTGCCTCAAAGTTGGCAGCAGTCATCTTCAGCGCAATAGCCTGCATCGCCGTCGTCAAGACCGCCTGATATGCTGGCGGGAGTTTATCAAAAGCAGCTTTATTGACAAGAAATTGCAGTTCTGAGGCAGGCTCGTGCCATCCTGAGTAATAGAACGGTGCAATTTTATGGAAGCCCATTTTAATATCCATTCCAGGGCCGACCCATTCAAGAGCATCGATGGTACCGCGGTCTAGCGCTGTATAGAGTTCTCCAGGAGCAATATTGGTGACATTAACGCCAAGTTTGGCAAAAACTTCCCCGGCGAGCCCGGGAATTCGCATCTTCAGACCGTTGAGGTGGCTCAGCAATTTAATTTCTTTGCGAAACCAGCCGCCCATCTGCACACCGGTATTACCGCCCGGAAATGAATAGACATCAAATTTTTCATAGACCTTCTGCATCAGTTCAAGCCCGCCGCCAAAATAGAACCAGGCATACTGCTCTGAAGCGGTCATACTGAATGGTGCTGTTGTAAAGAGCGTGGTGGCAACATCCTTGCCTTTCCAATAGTAGGAGGCACTGTGCCCCATTTCATACTGGCCGCCTTTTACCATATCCAGAATGCCAAGGGCAGCCTTATGCTTTTCAGCACCTTCAAAACGGATCTCAAAGTTACCATCAGTCATATCACTGACCATTTTCGCCAGCCATGGACCGGCATTGGACAATGGGGTAAGTGTACTGGTCCACGTCATTGCCAGCTTCCAACGAACCTTTTTTTCAGCCAAAGCCGGTGTAGCAAGCATTACGAGTGCTGCAAGACACATAACAGCAGGTGCCAATCGTTTCATCAATCTTCCTCCCATAAAATTGTTTATATCTTCTAGAACGTCCGGACTGGACAATCGATAGTTATCCTATCCGGTATTCAGCCATGTTAACTATGTAATACTCAAGTCCGCGTATCTCAAGGTCAAATCGACAATGTATCCACGGGCTGGTATAAAAACTGCCCATTGAGTCAGCTTGAGAGATACCCGGTTTCGTTAAACTGATTGCATTTTGCAGATTATCCCTTAGTATAAATCATCTTATTATTCGCCCTTAAGGCGCCTGATTCCCTCAATTGGAGGCAAGACCTTACCATGGCACGAGCCATTGAAATATTTGATACAACACTGCGGGACGGTACCCAGGCTGAAACGTCAGGGACAAGGTGCGGATCTCTGTAGCCCTTGATGAGCTTGGTATTGATTATATCGAGGGTGGCTGGCCAGGCTCAAATCCAGTATCTGTTGAATATTTTCAAAAAATCAAAAAGATACCGTTAACACATGCAAAAGTGTGTGCCTTCGGCTCAACACGTCATATCCGCAATGTTGCTGAAAAAGACAAAAATGTGCAGGCATTAATAGAGGCAGAAACACCAGTTATCACTATTTTCGGTAAGAGCTGGGATATCCATGTTACAGATGCGCTGAATATCGAACTCGAGGAGAACCTGATCATTATCGAAGATACCCTCGCCTATCTGAGAAAATATGTGGATGACCTGATCTATGATGCAGAACATTTTTTTGACGGTTTTAAAAATAATCCGGATTATGCTCTTGCAACACTTGAAAGGGCGGTTAAGGGAGGTGCCGGCACCGTCGTTCTCTGCGACACCAACGGGGGCACGCTCCCCCATGAAATGCCTGATATCCTGGATAGCGTCAGCCGGTTCCTGAAGGATATCGGTTCAACAGCCAAACTGGGCATTCATTCACATAACGACTCGGAGACAGGTGTTGCCAATGCGCTGATGGCCATCGATTACGGATTCGAGCATGTTCAGGGGACCATCAACGGCTATGGAGAACGGTGCGGCAACGCCAACCTCACCTCCATAATTCCTGCCCTCATCTTTAAAATGGGACTCGATTGTCAGGTAAAAGACCATATCGATCAGCTCTACACGACATCCCGACTGGTCAATGAACTTGCGAATCTGCCGCACAGCCGCTATCAGCCGTATGTGGGTGAGTCCGCCTTTGCACATAAAGGAGGAATTCATGTAAGTGCTGTAAAACGTAATCCATTGACCTATGAACATATTGAACCGGAAAAGGTAGGGAACAATCGCCGTATCCTGATTTCTGACCAGGCAGGCCGCTCAAACATACTGCACAAAGCACAGAAATGGGGACTCAACCTGAAGCAGGATGACCCGCTGCTGGCCTCGATTATCAGCGAACTGAAAGAAAAAGAGAATCAGGGCTATAAATATGAGGCCGCCGAAGCAAGTTTTGAGCTGCTGATGCGAAAGACGCTCGGGCTGCAAAGGAATTTCTTCAGAATTGATGGTTTCCGGGTTATGAACAATAAATACCGGATGGACAGAGCCCCGTTGACAGAAGCAACGATAAGGCTCTATGTCGGCGGCGATGAGGTCCATACCGCCTCCATGGGGGACGGTCCGGTAAATGCGCTGGATAACGCCCTGCGAAAAGCTTTGACGCGTTTTTATCCCAGCCTGGGAGAAATGAAACTGATCGATTACAAGGTTCGGGTGCTGTCCGGCGAGCTCGGCACCGAAGCAAAAGTCAGAGTATTGGTGGAGAGTACTGATGGCCAGTGCCAATGGAGTACGGTCGGTGTATCGATTAATATCATTGAAGCAAGCTGGCAGGCTCTGATTGACAGTGTTAACTATAAGCTGATGAAAAATGAAAATAACCGTGCGTGAGTGTTTTCTCCTTTACCTTTAAATTGAATTAATCAGGTTCATTTCGCATGGAAAAATTATTTTTCACCCTGGGTCTTATTATCACAGGTCTGGCACTGGGATATATCGTTAAGGTTATGGCCGCCGCAGGTTCTCTTTCATTGCCTGTGCCTGTTGCCGATCTCAGAAAGATACTGCAAAAGACCGGCCTGCTTTTTTTCATGCCGCTCTCCTTTCTCTCTGCGATATGGGCGGTCTCTTTTGATGATATCCGAGTGATCCTGCTGCCTGTCGTTGGGTTTTGTGCCTTGATGATCGGCGGAATTCTGGGCCTCGGTCTTGCGCGTCTGCTGAAAACACCGACCAGGCAGAAAGGAGTCCTCTATTGCTGTGGGTCTTTCACAAATATTGGTTCTATTGGCGGTCTTGTCTGCTATATGTTTCTTGGTGAAATTGGTTTTGCCCTGGTTACGATTTACAAAATGTCTGAGGAAATTTCCTACTATACCATCGGCTTTCCAATAGCCAGATACTACAGCGGAGCGACTGATAATAATCAGTCACTGGTAAGCCGAATCGGCGGCGTATTTAGCGATCCTTTCGTTGCCGCTGCACTGGGGGCGCTCGTCATCGGGCTTTCCCTAAACCTGTTACATGTCCCAAGGCCGGATTTTTTTAAAACGGTAACCGCTGTTTCAGTTCCCACCGGTACCTTTATCCTGATTGTCTCCATCGGGCTTGGTATGCGCTTTTCAAGCGTGTCCAGATACCTCAAGGAAGCCATTGGCATCAGTATCATCAAATCTGCCATCATCCCAGTAATCGCCCTCACCCTCGCCTACCTGTTCGGCCTGCACCAGATTAATAACGGTCTACCCTTCAAAACGGTAATGATCCTGAGCTCCATGCCGGTCGCATTCAACGCGCTCCTGGCCGCCTCCATTTATGATCTGGATCTTGACCTGGCTAACAGCTGCTGGCTGGTATCCACTGGCTGCCTGCTTTTTGTGATGCCGGCTCTCTATATTCTTGTAAATCTATTCTGAACGTTTTGTTGCTGAACATCTGAAAGAGGATCGCACAGCTCGCCACTGTTCCTGCTTTTGCAAAGTAGAGCCTGCAGCAATAGAGCGGGAAGGATTTTGTCCTATGGCTCAAAACCATCAACCAGTGCCAGAATTCTTTTACCATACTCAGATTTGAGCGCATCTAGATAGGTGCTGTCAATTTTCCCTTTCCAGGTCTCTACTTTATAAAAACGTTGTGGTATAAGAATTTCTTCAGGCTTGAAGCCGCTGTCAATCCGGACTTTCCAGCGCAGTTTTCGAATATATTCTGCCGTATCAGAAATGTTTTCAGACAGTGAATTATATCCCGCTGCTTCAAGGCACACCCCAAGCTGCTCATCATTATAGGCTGAGCGGGCAAACAGACAGGCAACCATCGATGTAAGAAAAACTCTGCCCGGTTCATCCTTCATCAGAAAATCAACCCCCTCATCGACATCCTTGGTGTCATGTTTCTGGTCCCACGAGTAGGCACCTGAATCAAGATGTGAATGCCTGAAACCAAGGGCTTGAGCGGCAAAAAAGAGTTCACCGGTCGCATACCCTGCCATTTCCTGTCCGAGTACACAGCTAAAATCTTCACCACCATATTCTCCCGCAGCTTTCAGCGTTCCCATGCCGAGCAACCGATAAAATTCGTTGGCGCCCCTGCCAAGATATTGGGCAGCCTCCTGGTATGCTGAAGCGTCGCCAAACGTCAGTCTGACAAGTGTCTCCTTTTCACTGATCAACCCGCGCTGCGTGGCCTCGGTAGCCCAGGCAAGGGCGACTCCCCCGGACATGGCATCAATACTGACCAGCTCAAATTCCTCGAGAATCCGTAAAACATCGAAACAGTCTGTTACTCCCAGCATGGTTCCGGCAGCAAAAATCGGCTCGTAGTCATAGGGGACCTGATGGTACAGATAGCGGGCCTCTTTTTTGAACTGATCCCTGAAAAATCCAAGATGAATACAGCCGACAGGACAACCTGAACAGGCACCATTGCGTAACAGCGTTTTCTCAGCGAAAGCTTCACCACTGATGTCGCTGACTGCCGGATTGCTTGTTTCCTGGAGATTATGCCATGGCAATGAGTGGATATCATTTAAGCCCTGCAGGTTGACGGCAGTTCCAAGATGATAGTACTTCTTCATCATATCGGTTGAGGTCACCTGCCCGTATACGTTTTTAAACACCTCTGGGTATGCTTTCCCGGGAGGCCTTGGGAAAGAGTTATCACCGCTGATAACTAGGCCTTTAAGGTTTTTCACACCCATCACCGCCCCCCCTCCGAGCCTGCCGAAGTGACGATATGAATCGACATTAATGCATGCCATTGCCGAGCCAATCTCTCCGGAGGGGCCGATTCGGAGAATGGAGCGATGTCCGGATGATTTTTTAAACATGCGCCTGATGAGTTTACCGGAACTTGCGGTATTCATCCCTTTCATGAATCCGGTATCTTTTAACTGCACATGTCTGGAACCAATTGACAAACAACTGAGTGTCGGCGCCCGACCAACAATGACCAATGCGTCATAGCCGGCAAAGAAAAGTGCCAGGGCCGACCTCCCACCACCATGGCTTTCAGTATACTGGTTGTGATATGGAGAGATGAACGAGCAGACCGTCTTGCTCATCAGCGGGTAATAGCCTGTCAGCGGACCGATGGCCAGGATAAAAGGCTGAGCCGGATGATCCCAGTCCAGGTCGGGATGACCGTAAATTGTGTAGAGCAGTGCGGCAAGTCCGCTGCCCCCCGCAACCCGGTTACGACCGTCAATTTTTTCAACGGTGCTTTTTGAGCTTTCCAGATCAACGACCAGAACTTTAAAGTATTCATTGATCATAGAAGCACCTCACCGATATCTTCAAGCTCTTGAAGCTCCAGACAGTTGTGCGGGCAGAACTCAACACAGCGGCCGCAATGTATACAGACATACACATCACCCGCGTCATCCTGGTAGATAGCATCAACAGGACAGCTCGTCACACAGGCACCGCATTGTATGCAATGTTTCTTGCGAACGATGACACCGCCGCCTTTTCGCTGACTGAGAGCGCCCGTTGGGCAGGCGGCAGCACACGGGGCTGGATCACAGGCAAGACAGCGTAAGGCCACAAAACCAGTGGATAAGCCTCCAGTGGAATGGATACGGATCCCTGATGTTGACCATGAAAGACGTTGGTGAATAAGACGCGCACAGGCAAGTGAGCAGGAGTGACAGCCGATGCATCGATCCATTCGTGGTGTGATCAGTAATTTCATAAGAATTGTATAAAACTCGTGTTTTTGTTAGTAACACTCGGTGGAATCTATTTTGATAACGATTTTTTCTCCATTAGCGATTCTGGTCGACTATCTGCCGTATCACTGATGATCAATCAAGATTTTCCGTCCATAGCTGTCTGAAATATCTACCTCCACAGCCTTAAAGGTTTTTGTTTCAATCCCTGTTGAGGTCCGTATCCTTCGTTCAACATCCTCGATATCCTCTGAAGCTCGTGATTTTCCTTCCCTGTTAGATATAATCGTTTCTATTTCACTGATCAATAATTTTTGCTGGCCAATGCTGTCAGAATGTTTTTGAAATTCCTCAGTCAGCTTCTCAATCTGAAACAGCCGTTCCTCAGAGGCAATAATAAAAAATGTCTCTGTTCCGCCAGGCGGCACAAAAGCAAAACTCTGATCGCCAGGAGGTATAAATTGGGGCCCGCGAGGAAACCCATAATTGTAGTAGCCCTTCTCCGTCGGGTATAGAGGCGTCAATTCATCCTGGGAATCAAGCAGGTAAACGTAAATATGGCAGTTCTCAAGATGCTCAAGATAAATCTGCAGTCCTGTACCTGAAAAAACAATCGGCGGTGAGCCGGAAAAATCCAGGGGCGCCATACCATCACCGCTATCGGCAAGAATTGCCCAGCGAAAGTTCACATCTGTTGCGTGGCCTGGCTTCACGACACAGAAGACCAGGAGTAATAATAAAAAACCCTTCACCACGTGCTTAACAAAACTATTTTCTGCCATTCTTAACTCCAATTCGTTCAAGTTCCGACTCGGGCATGTCCGTTGTCACCTGTCTGCCCGCATTCATTCATCAGCCTGATTATCTCAAGCGGTTCTCCCTTTTCAGCATCCTTCAGCAATGACAGCGCCTGCTCAGGACAGCTGTTCACACAGACACCGCATCCCATGCATGAGGCCGAATCGACTTTAACCGTGTCCTGGAGGCTCAGTGCTTTAAATTGGCATAAATCAATACATGAACCGCAGGAAATACACAAGTCCTGTTCTGCAACACAGATATAGCCGGATGGCGCCAGCATCGGAGTGCCATTACGCTGTGCCTGCATTGCCCCGCAGCAGCAGCTGCAGATAGCATAAACCGATCCAGCATTACATCCTTGAAAAAGGCATGGGCAACATGACCGCGTCTGCTCTCTTCCTCAAGTATGGTAATCGCTTCCTGCTGGGTTATCCGTTTTGTCTTGTCTGGGTGATGCTCGACTGCAAAACTGACAAATGGTTCTCCGACAATCAGACAGACATCAAGCGGCTCGCATGGATGTTCACGGGCAGATCGGCATGGGCATGTCATGGCCACTATCTGGTCAGGATTTTTCAGGACAATGTCGCGCGCTCTGGTGTAGGGCACTACTTTTTCAAGATTGGGCATGGTAATGGTCAGGTTAACCGAAACAAGCTGCCTGGCACTCTCAAGGGTTACCACCTTGCCATGATAAGAATTGGCGAATCCGACACCACCGCCGTTTTTCTTGATTCCGGTTACCAGCTGATAAATCCAGATAATTGCATTTGCCACTGGTTTTAAATATTTTACAATCGGGTGCTCACCGGTACCTATGCTGATATATTGATAGATCCAGCGACCATAAACATAACCGTGCAACCACTCCACAGGTCCATAACGGCCAAGCTTTTTTGATTCTCTAAAGAAGGTGCGTGTTGAAGGCTTTACAAGTGTGATTTTTTTCGACATATTACCTCCTGCTTATAAAGAGGCCTGGTCCTGTTATATCATGGTCAATCACTATCATTGATCATACACAATTCTGTGATGATCTGCTCAACTGGATAACACGATCGTCCGTTCCCTGCAATTCTGTATCATATCGGTGCAAACTGAACCGAGAAATGCCTGCGCAGTCCTTGACCGATCTCGCCTGCCGATAAATATCAGGGTTGCATCGCAGGATAGTGCTTCTTCCGCCAGAATCGTTCCCGGCTTGCCAAAATGAATCACCGTTGTGATTTTCTCCTGATCAACTCCGGTCTCAAGCAACAGATTTCCCGCCTCTTCCAGGGCCTTTTGCCCAAATGCACCTGCCTCCATGCAGGTAATACCTTCCTCATCATAGTAGCAGGACTGATCAAGGACATGGACAAGAAACACTCTCTCAATTTCATGGCTCGCCTCTTTGAGCAGCATACCTGCTTCCTTAACCACATTTTTACTCGCAGGAGACCCATCAATCCCAATCAGACACCTGGCAAACGGTGAAACACCTTCAGGAAGAGGTGCATCTCCAACCAGATAAATCGTTGCATCAACATGTCGATGGAGAACACCGGTGACAACACTGCCGGTCAATTTGGCAGATTCCTCTGCACGATTACGCCTGCTCATTACCAGGGTTGAATAGTTTTTATCGCGGCAGACTTCATCGATTCTTTTTACCGGATCACCATCCAGAATCATAATATCTGATGAATAATCCCCTGTATTATTCTGCAATAAATCGCTGGCCAGATACAATAGGGGTGTGACCACATGCTCAATGTGGTGCCGTCTTAATCGCCTCATGTCCTGGGTGGAAGGCACTTCCCCTGAGGCCACATCAATCGTTTTCATGTGATCACGAAGAAATGAGCCGGCAATAACATGAAGGAGCTGAGTCTGTTCAGCACCTATTTTCATGGTAGAAATAAGCAGTCGTGCCAGAGGGAGAACCCTGCTGAAAGCCTCCAGGGTATCAACCGGGAGTAAAACGTTTTTAAGCGGTGTGAAAGATGTATTCATTGAGTCAATATGAGTTCCGGTTAAATAAGCCCCGCCATCATCTGCGGTATCTGGTCAATTTTATCTTCATTGTACGTACTGAAGGTGTCAACGATTCGGCCACCATACATCACCGCGATCCGGTCAGATAATTCCAGGGCTTCAGAAAGATCACCGGTAATCAGCAGGATACCAGCCTGTTCACGGGCTTTGAGCAGGAGATTCCAGACATCCTCAGCCGCAGCAATATCAAGCCCTTGAGTTGGCTGTTCAGCAACGATCAGACGGGGCTTGCGATAAAATTCCCGCGACAGTACCATTTTCTGGAGATTTCCTCCAGATAACTGCCAGGCAAGTGCCTGAAGATTGGGCGGCCTGATGTCGAATTCTTCCAAAAGACGCTGCGCTTTTACACCTGCAGTCTCCTGCGTCAGCCAGGGACCGGTACAAAATCCTTCTCGCGTGGTCAGCAGGAAATTATCCAGAAGATTCAACCCCTGGCAGGTTGCCAGCCCCTGTCTATCCTCAGGGATGTAACTCAAGGCGTTATCCCATTTACGTCGCGAAAAGAATTTTTTCCAGTCGATGCCTAAAATGGTAATCGTACCCTCGGAAGGTTGCTGCAGGCCGCAGACCATCTCGACAAGGGGTTTCTGGCCATTTCCTGCAACACCAACAATGCCCAGTATCTCACCCTGGCGTACTTCAAGACTTACATCCTTGAGTGAGTCATCCTGGAGGTGCTCAACTTTGAGTACAAGCTGCCGCGACTCTACCGGAAAGCGCTCAACCTTGAGCAGCACCTCGCGGCCAACCATGAGCTCGGCCAATTCAGCCGTTGAGTTAACTTCCGATGCTGGACGTACCTCAATCACTTCACCTTTTTTCAGTATGGCAATATCGTCGGCTATTGACATCACCTCTTCGAGTTTGTGACTGATAAAAACAATGGCTTTACCGGCAGCAACCATCTGCCCCATGGTTTTAAACAGGTTTTTGGCCTCATGGGGAGTCAGCACTGCCGTCGGTTCGTCAAATATCAGGATATTACTCCTTCTGAATAACAGTTTAAGGATCTCAACCTGCTGTTTTTCACCCATCGACAATTCCGAAATAATTGCACTCGGGTCAAGCTGCATACCAAAGGACCCGGCCAGGTCGGAAACAATTTTATTCATCTTCTTTTTTCTGAGCCAGACGGATTCGGTCTGACCAAGAAAAACATTTTCAGCGACGCTCATTGCATCTACCAGTTTGAAATGCTGGTAGACCATACCGATTCCAGCCTCGATTGCTTTCTCTGTTGAAGAAAAGACCACTTTCTTTCCTTCATAGTAAATCACCCCGGAGTCAGGCTGGAGCTGGCCGGCAAGCATTGACATCAGGGTAGATTTCCCAGCGCCGTTTTCACCAAGAAGCGCAAGAACCCTGCCGCTACTTATTTCAAGAGATATCTCCCGATTTGCATGAACAGAACCAAACGATTTACTGATTCTCTCAAGCCTGATGACAGGATCTGCGCCCATCGGCTAATGATCCCTGCCTGCAATTGGATTAACGAATTGGGACTCGGTGTCCCAGGGGAACAGAATCCAGGTATCCTGACTGACCTCAGTAATAAAGGTGTCGACCAGGGGTCTGCCGGCAGGTTTAGCGTAGACCGTTGCAAAATGGGCTTTCGGCACCATTTCCTTGACAATTTTCGCTGTCCTCCCGGTATCCACTAGGTCATCGATCAATAACCACCCTTCACCATCTCCCTGAATCCCTTTGAGTATCTCTGCATCTCCTTTTTTATCTTTCCAGTCGTAACTGGATATACATATGGTTTCCACGAGATGAATATCGAGCTCACGGGCAATGATTGCAGCCGGTACCATACCGCCGCGGGTAATTGCGATAATTCCCTTAAAATAATGCATATCGAGCAATCTCCAGGCAAGGGCCTTGGAGTCACGATGAAGCTGATCCCAGGAAATAGGATACATTCTTTTATAATCAGAAGTTACTTCCATAACGGTTCCTTATTCGGTTTGGTTTTACTCATTGTAGAATTTACCCTTATTCTGCGGGTTCAATATTCACACCCAGCGCTGCCGGTTCATCTGTTTTACCGCGCCACCAGGAAGAAAACACCAGCACGCCGATGGTGAGCGCATAGGGCAGCATCAGCAGCAACGAGGACGGTATCTGGGTGCCGGAGGCCTGCAGCCGCAGCTGCAGCGCCATGATACCGCCGAACAGATAGGCACCGAACACGGCCCTACCCGGTTTCCAGAAGGCAAAGATAACCAGTGCTACCGCTATCCAGCCGCGTCCCGCGGTAAGATTATTGGTCCATAAATGGGTATAGGCAAGTGACAGGTAAGCGCCGCCCAGCCCCATGAAAAAGCCACCGACCAAAACACCAAGCCACCGGTAGGCGGTGACGTTGAGCCCGGCTGCGGTGGCTGCGGCCGGATATTCGCCTGCTGCCCGCAGGCTGAGTCCATATCTGGTGTAATAGAAGAAAAACCACATCAGAAACGGGATGAAGTAGGTAAAATAGACCAGCAGATCCTGCTTGAAAAAAATCGATCCCACAACCGGAATAGTTGACAGAACAGGTATTTCAAAGGTACTGAACCCCGGTGCCGCCATACCGATGAATGGCGTTCCGAAATAATCGGCAAAACCGAGTCCAAGAATGGTCAGAGCGAGGCCGGAGACAACCTGGTTTCCCTGAAAAACCAGACAAACCAGCCCATGTATCGAAGCAGCGCAGGATCCGGCAATACCTGCAATAAAAAAGGCGAGCAATGGGTTACCGGTAAATTTTGCCACCAGAAAACCGGCCAGCGCACCGGTTATCATGGTCCCTTCGACACCGAGATTCAAAATACCCGAGCGCTCAGTGAAAATCTCACCCAGCGTCGCATAAAGAATTGGGGTACCAGACTGCACCGCTGCTGCCAGAAGAGGGATGATAATATCGCTATTCACTTTTTCCCCTCCTGAAAACAAACCGATACTGACTGAATAAACCACCTGCCAGAACGGTGAGCAAGATAAGCCCTTCTATGATACCGCCAAACGCTGCAGGTACCTGCAGATCAAGTTGTAAGGCCTCCACCCCGACCCTGAGGCCGGCCAGCATAAACGAGGCAACCCCGATGAAGAACGGATTCAGACGTGCCAGCCAGGCAACAACAATAGCGGTATAGCCATATCCGGACATGATACTCGGCTGAAGCCTGTTTACCGTTGACGAGGCTTCCAGAAATCCGGCCCAGCCAGCCAATGCCCCGCTGATTATCATGACCAGCATCACCAGCCGGTCATAGCGAATACCGGCATATCTAGCTGCCCGGACATTATCCCCTGCGGCCTTGATCTCAAAGCCAATACGGGTAAACCGCAAGAATACCCAGAGGCCTGTTCCCAGAACAAAGCAGTGGAGTAATCCCCAGCTGAAATTACTGCCCCCTATTCTTCCAACGATCGCTGCATTTGAAAATTCAGGTGTCATTGGAAACCCGAAGCTCGCCGGGTCCTTCCAGATGCCGTAGACAAGGTAATCGAGGATAAGGATAGCAATATAGTTCATCATCAGGGTGACGATGATCTCATTGGTCTTCAGTTTTTGCCTGAGCAGGGCTGGGATCAAGCCCCACAATCCGCCGGCCGCCACAGCCATTACAATCATCGCCGGTAATACATAGTAGGCCGGAGCCTGCGGAAACGACAAGGCCATCCAGGTGGCGCCCACCGCTCCCAATGCGAATTGACCTTCAGCGCCGATGTTCCATACCTTGAGACGAAAGGCTATTGCAACCCCGAGGGAGCAGAGAAATATTGGAGTCGCTTTTAATAATGCATCTTCAAAGGCATATCGTGACCCGAACGCACCTTTAAAAAGAACGACAATCCCATCGACCGGAGACGTCCCACCGATCAGCAGTAAGAATCCGCTCAACAGCAGCGACAGAATGATCGCGCCCATTAAAACAAAACAGGAGCTCCAGCCAAGGGGCTCCTGTCTTTTGACAATATGAATCGGCAACATATTTCTTACTGCACTACCTCATGTTAGCGGACACCCTTCAGACGGTTCACAGGGCAGTTTTCTTGTGCACTATTCTACTGTCCCGACAACTCCTTCAACAAACCAGGTCATGCCAAGCATGTCACCGTCAGCCATTGCCTGGCCAGCCGCTACTTTCTCATTACCGCCCTGGTCTTTGATTGGGCCAACGAAGACTTTCTCACCAGCTATAATTGCCTGTTTCTTGGCCATCACCTTCTCCTGGACATCTTTGGGAACCATAGCACCCATGGGGGCAAGATCAACGACTCCAGCTTCCAGACCAACCCAGATAGATTCTGATTTCCACTCTCCAGCCTGAACCTGCTTTACCGCATTGGTATAGATAGGGGCCCAGTTGAATACCGGTGCAGTGAGATGTGCCTTCGGAGCGAATTTACTCATATCAGAATTATAACCGACCGAGTAAACACCTTTTTCTTCGGCTGCTTCCTGAGGACCGGGAGAATCCTGATGCTGGGCAATGACGTCGGCACCGACATCAAGCAGAGATTTGGCTGCCTCCTTTTCAGTTGCCGGATCGTACCAGGTTTTTGTCCAGACCACTCGTACGGTCACATCTGGATTGACTGATTGTGCACCAAGGGTAAAGGCGTTAATTCCCCTGATAACCTCGGGAATAGGAAAGGCGGCGACATATCCCATTATATTGCTCTTTGTCATGGCTCCGGCTACCATCCCTGAGAGGTATCGTGCCTGATACATCCTGCCAAAATAGGTTCCCATGTTATCGGCCGTCTTGAAGCCTGAGCAGTGCATGAATGTTGTTCCTGGAAACGATTTTGCAACCTTCAGCATCGGATCCATATAACCAAAACTCGTTGCAAAAATGAGATCATAGCCCTTGCGTGCCATGTTCTGGATAACACGTTCCGAATCAGGGCCCTCATTGACCGCTTCAACATAAGAAGTCTTGACGCCATCCATTTTTTCAATTTCAAGACGTGCCTGGTTGTGGGCGTAGGACCAACCGCCATCTCCAATCGGTGTGACATAGACAAAGCCGACATTCATATCTTCTGCTGAAACTCCAGCTGCACAAAGCCCAACGCTGAGTAATGCGGCAGCACATAATCTGGTAAAACGCATATCTTTCCTCCTGCTTTAACCACTAAAAATAATTTTAATTATTACGATCACATAAATCTGCTGACAACCGGTTTTTGTAGGTATTGACTCAGCAGTCAAGGTGAATAGTTTGTAAAGAATGACCTACAAGACCTGTTTTAAAAAGAGCTTTGTTCTATCTTCGCGCGGGTCAGTAAAAAAGTGTTCAGGCGTACCGGCCTCGACAATTTTACCTTCATCCATGAACAATACACGGTCTGCAACTTCACGGGCAAACCCCATCTCATGGGTGACCACCATCATGGTCATCCCTTCCCGCGCAAGCTGTTTCATAACATCAAGAACCTCGCCCACCATCTCAGGGTCGAGCGCTGAGGTCGGTTCATCAAAAAGCATGACTTTCGGGTCCATGGCAAGTGCCCGGGCGATGGCCACACGCTGCTGCTGCCCGCCGGACAAACGCGAAGGATACTCGCCTTCTTTTTCACCTATGCCAACTTTTGCAAGCAGCATGCGGGCTTTTTCCTGGGCAACCTTTTTACTGCGCTTTCGCACCCGCATCTGGGCTAAGGTCAGATTTTCCAGCACGGTTTTATGGGGAAAGAGGTTAAATTGCTGAAAAACCATACCAACCTCGGCCCGTATCTTATTGATATTGGTTTTTTTATCTTTAATATCAACACCATCAATATACACATGACCTTCATCAAACATCTCAAGGGCATTAATACAGCGTATGAACGTTGATTTACCTGATCCTGACGGACCGATTACGACAACGACCTCAGCCGGATCAACAGATTCCGTCACACCATCGACCGCCCGTATGGTGACACCGCGTCCGCTGAAGATCTTTACAACGTTTTCCGCCTTAATCACTGACCGCGAGCCTCCTTTCCAGATAGAAAACATATTGTGACAGCACCGAAGTGACAATCAGGTACATTGCAGCAACCACAAGCCAGATCTCAAAGGTTGCAAAGGTGCTGGTGATGATTTCACGACCAGATTTGGTCAAATCGGTAATAGCAATAACCGAAACCAGCGAGGAGTCTTTGATCAGAGAGATAAATTGTCCTGAAAGGGGCGGCAGAATACGCTTAAAGGCCTGCGGCAGAATGATATCCATCATCGCCTGCGGGTAACTCATCCCAAGCGATCGGGCCGCTTCCATCTGCCCTCGTGTTATAGACTGAATACCCGACCTGATGATTTCAGCAACATAGGCCCCGGCAAACAAGGCCAGTGCCCCGATGCCTGCAACATTACGATCCAAATTAAAAACAGTACCGAAAAAGAAGTAGGCAATGAAAATCTGCACCAGCAATGGCGTGCCGCGGATAATTTCTACATAAATTGCTGCCAGGGAAGACACGGTGTAATTTTTGGATATCTTCATCAAGCCTGCGATCAGTCCAATAATCAGGCCAAGAACACTGGCAACTGCTGATATCCACAGGGTAGTCCATAACCCCTTCATCAGAGGTCCCAGGCGCCACTGGCTCGTAAAACCAACGATATCACCATCAAAGAGGTCTTCACCTTCTGAAACCTTCACCGTTTCAGCATCAACCTCTACCACCATCTTTTCACCGGTTTCAGAAACAAGGGTAATGGCTGCTTTACTACCTTTCCCGGCAATCTGTTCAACCCTGCCATCAAACGGGATTTTCAGAGGGTCTTCGGCTTTATAGAAAAAGTACTGCGGGATCCGGTACCAACGCCATTCGTAATCAATACGCGCTACCGAACCGTAAATACCGGCAGACATCACAATCAGGATGACTGCCAGTAGAATTTTCCAGAACCATGCTTTTTCTGTAATCTTCACGAGTCAAAACCTATTGGTTTTATTGAATTTCTTTCAGCCAGGTATCGTCTTCAAACCACTTCTTGAAAATCTTTTCGTAGGTCCCATCACTTTTGACCTGGAACATGAAGTTGTTCAACCAGTTAAGAAAGTCAGGATCTCCTTTCTTGATAGCCCAGGCAAGCGGCTCAAAAGTGAAGGGTTCATCTAAATGAAAGATTTTCTTTCCACCACGCTGAGCATAGGCAATGGCGTTATAAGGCATATCATAGATAAAGGCATCAACTTTACCATTTATGACTTCCAGCACACCCTCCTGCTCGGTTTCGTAGGAGATATATTTGGCATTGGGGATCAGCCGTTTAACTGCTTGCTCACCTGTGGTACCAAGTTTTGAGGCAACGGTGTATTTCGGGTCATTGAGGTCTTTGTAATCCTCAACGGTTCCTTCATATTTTTTATTCACCAGAATAGACTGCCCGATAACGATATAGGGCTGGGCAAAGTTAATACTCATATTTCGCTGCTGAGTGAGCGTCATACCAGACATGAGGATATCAAACTTACCAGTGAGCAGTGCCGGAATGATACCATCCCAGGCGGTTGAAACCAGCTCAAGCTTCACATCCATGGCTTTGGCAATGCGCTTTGCCATATCAACATCGAACCCGATAATCTCACCCTTCTGGTTTGTCAGCTCAAAGGGCATATAACCCGGCTCCATACCAACCCGGAGTGTACCTCTCTTCTGAATCTCATCCAGTGCACCGGCACTAACACTTCCTGCTGCCAGCGTAACTACTGCCATCAGAACCAGACACATCGTTACAAGTCTTTTCATCATTTTCTCTCCTTTCATTTATTGTTTTCCGTAAAAACAAGCAGTCGATACTCATGTACCAGACCACCCTAAAAAGACTAAAATCAACAAGATTTTCCTTCAGCCAGCAGCTCTTCAACAACCCATATGCACGCCTTCACATTCAGGGCTCAGAGGCACGTCATCGTGAACCATTCATAACGATCTTCTGGAAACGAAATCTCGGGAAAATGAGTAGTATTCCCTCATTTTTCCATAAATCTATTATATCCTCGTCTTACAGATAATTATGAATGGCCAGATAAGTTGCTCTGATCATTTAATGAAGCACTGCCTGGAATAGCTCCTTATAACACAGCCCCTTCCCCAGAACAACAGCCTTTTCATGCACCAGGTAATATTTATAGCCCCGATAAAAGCTTGTTTCCGTGCCTTTAAAAGCAACGCTTCTGTTCTTCGAAAAAAAAGTCTTTCGACTTAAGCTAAACTGGTATCCTTTCGCCTTCCAAAGTTGCGGGCCAGGAAAACTACTCTGCAGAATTGACCGGGTTATAACAGGCTACGTGTGTTTTACCAAGGGCGCGAATTTCCGGGGCTTGCACAAGACACTCATCAGTTGCTTCCGAGCACCGTGGATGGAAGGCGCATCCGGATGGGGGATCAATGGGCGATGGTAGTTCACCGTGCAGCATAATACGCTGCTTTGTTCGCAATGGATCGGCAATTGGTGTTGCCGACAAGAGTGCTCTTGTATAGGGATGGTGGGGATTGGAGAATAATACCTCTCTGCTGGCGGACTCAATTGGAATGCCGAGATACATGACCATTACCTCATCGGCAATATGTTTGACAACCGACAGGTCATGGCTGATAAATAGATATGCCAGGTTGAGCCGCTCCTGCAGCTCCGCGATCAGGTTCAGGATCTGGGCCTGAATAGAGACATCCAGTGCTGACACCGGTTCATCAAGGACGAGTATCTCGGGATTAAGCATCAAGGCCCGGGCGACGGCAATACGCTGCCGCTGGCCCCCTGAAAACATATGGGGATAACGGTCGTACAACTCCGGCCGCAGGCCAACAAGATCCATCATTTCACTGGCCTTCCGGCGGCGCTCAGCCTTGGTCATTGGGGTGTTTACCAGCAGGGGCTCTTCAAGGGCATGGCCTATTTTCTGTCGTGGGTTAAGCGAACCGTATGGATCCTGGAAAACAATCTGTACCTTTGACTTGAGCTTTCTCCGGGTCTCCCTGTCTGAACCGACAATATCCACTCCCCTGATTCTCAGGGCACCGGAGGTTGGCGGCTCGATCATGGTGACCAGCCGGGCAAGTGTCGACTTACCGCAACCGGATTCCCCAACAACGGCAAGCGTCTTCCCTTTTTGGAGGGTAAATGACGCCCCGTTCAGGGCTTTCAATATCGCCTTTGGCTTAAAATTACCTCGCGATACCTCATAGAACCGCTTAAGGTCCGTGGCTTCCAGGATGGTTTCTGCACTCATGCCGCAGCCTCCTTGTTCCCGGGATGGTCCTTGGGTTCTCCATTTTCAAGAGGATAATGGCACAATGCATTGCCGAGTTCGACCGAGGCATTAACGGGTTCCTGCTGCCTGCAGAGATCCGTCGCATATTTACAGCGTGGGGAAAAAAGACAGCCGCTGGGCCTGTCAAACTGGCCGGGAACAACACCTGCAATCGAAGGCAGGAGCTTGCTCGTTGAACGCTCGGGCAGCGCAGCCAGAAGCGCTGCGGTATAGGGGTGATGCGGTTTGGTGAATAACCCTTTTATGTCCTGGTGCTCAACCTGCTGGCCAGCATACTGGACCATGACCCGCTCGGCAGTTTCGGCAACAACACCCATATCATGGGTGATCAGTACCAGGGCCATATTGGTCTCATCCTGTAGTTTCAGCAGGAGGTCAAGAATCTGGGCCTGAATGGTTACGTCAAGTGCGGTTGTCGGCTCATCAGCAATCAACAGCCGAGGGTTGCAGGCAATTGCCATGGCAATCATTACGCGTTGCGACATCCCCCCGGAAAGCTGGTGCGGGAAGGCCCTGAGCCGTTTGCGCGGCTCCGTAATACCGACCAGGTTCAGCAGGTCAAGGGATCGCTCCTTGCGTTGCCTGCGGTCCATTTGCAAATGTGTTTTCAATGCTTCGCCCAGTTGAAAGCCCACGGTAAAGCAAGGATTGAGGCTGGTCATCGGCTCCTGGAAAATCATTGAAATTTCTTTTCCGACAATCGTACGCTGCTGGTTTTTCTTAATCATCTCCAGCAAATCTTTGCCGTCAAATATGAGCCGATCTGCGGTAACGTTTGCGGTCCAGGGCAGCAACCCCAGCACCGCAAGCATTGATACCGATTTTCCTGACCCTGATTCCCCGACGATGGAGACTACTTCTCCAGGATCAAGGGCCATTGAAACCCGGTCAACCGCGGTAAAAAGGCCACCTGCGGTCTGAAAGGCAACAGAGAGATTTTCTATTTCAAGTAATGCCATAACTCCCCCCTGGTCACGACCGCTTCAACTTCGGATCAAGGGCATCCCGCAGACCATCACCCATTAGATTTATTGCCAGAACCGTCAATAAAATGGCCAGGCCAGGCAGGGTTACAACCCACCAGGCACGTAGAATGAACTCACGGGAGTCCGCCAGCATTGTTCCCCACTCAGGGGTTGGCGGCTGGGCACCCATCCCCAGAAACCCGAGTGCCGCGGCATCAAGAATGGCAGTGGAGAAGCTCAGGGCTGCCTGGACGATCAGGGGTGCCATGCAATTGGGCAGAATGGTTACAAACATCAAGCGCACTCTGCGCACCCCGATAACCCGGGCTGCTGTGACATAGTCCTTGGTCATTTCACCCATTACCGCCGCACGCGTCAGGCGGACATAGTGCGGCTGCTGGACGATGGCAATGGCGATCATCGCATTTATCAGACTCGGTCCCAGAATGGCGACCAGAACCAGGGCCAGCAGCAGGCTGGGAAAGGCCAGAATGATATCCATCAGGCGCATGATCATGGTATCGACCCGGCCCTTGAAAAATCCTGCGAAGAGTCCCAGGATGACTCCTACGCTGAGCGCTCCGGAGACGACCACGCAACCAATAAACAACGAGTATCGTGAACCATAAATCAGGCGGGAGAGCATGTCCCTGCCGACAGCATCTGTTCCGAGCGGAAACGTGAGCGAACCGCCATCCTGCCAGAATGGCGGCTGGAGGAAGGCCTCACGGTATTGCTGATTGGGCAGATGAGGGGCAACATAATCTGCAAATATGGCAATTATGACAATTGCCACGAAGAAAACCAGTCCGATTACGGCACCCCGATTTTCAGAGAAATAGGACCAGAACTCCTTGAGCATAGCGACACGCCCAACCTCACGCGTATCGATATCACCGTTATACGTTGTCTCTGTCATGGCTACTCCGTATGCCTGATACGTGGGTTGATCAGGCCATAGAGCAGATCAACGACGAGATTGACGATCATCACAATAGCTGCAATGAGCAGCAGCCCTCCCTGAACCGAGGAGTAATCACGTCTGGAAATGGAATCGACCATCCACTTGCCGATACCGGGCCAGGAAAAGATTGTTTCAGTAAGAATTGCTCCGGCGAACAACACACCAACCTGCAAGCCGATCACGGTGATGACGGGTATCATTGCATTTCGCAGGGCATGCAGCCCTATCACCCGTGATGGCGGAAGCCCCTTCGCCCGGGCTGTCCGGACATAATCTTCACCAAGGACCTCCAGCATGGCAGAGCGGGTCTGCCGGGCAATAACTGCTAGCGGAATCGTTCCCAGGACAATCGCCGGCAGGATCAGATGGGAAAGCGCAGAAGTAAAGGCACCTTCCTGCCCCGACAACAGGCTGTCGATAAGCATAAATCCCGTCACAGTCTCAAAGTAGTACATCAAGGAAATCCTGCCGGATACCGGGGTCCAGCCGAGAATACCCGAGAAAAAGATAATAAGAAGCAGACCCCACCAGAAAATCGGCATCGAATAGCCGACAAGAGCTCCGGTCATTACCGTATGGTCAAAGGTTGATCCCCTTTTGACAGCGGCAATCATGCCGGCCGGCAAACCGAGAAAAACGGCCAGCATCATGGCCACGATTGACAGCTCCACGGTCGCCGGAAACAGAGTCATGAATTCTTCGAATACCGGTTTCTTGGTGATGATTGACCTACCAAAATCACCATGGGCAAGCTCATTGAGATATGATCCATACTGGACAAGAATCGGCCGGTCGAAGCCAAACTCTGCCATGAGCAGGGCATGGCGTTCCTCGCTCATCCCTCGCTCACCTGCCAGCAGCAATACCGGATCACCGGGCAGCAGGCGGATAAAGGTGAAGGCAATGAGGGTTACACCGAGAAATGTCGGTAATATAACACCAATTTTCTTCAGGATAAATGAAAGCATCTGCTACCTATGGAAATTGAGTAGAAATCGAGCAGAATATGAAACAGGAACCTGTGCTGAGCAAAGGAGAGGCCGGACATCAGAGCCCGGCCTCTTGACCTTTTCAGTTACGGCTACTTCAGGTCAACTCCATAAAAAACATGACCGCCGAAAGGATCGATCTTAAAATCAACAACTTCCTTTCGAATCGGCTTGAAGACGATCGAATGAGCAATAGTAGCCCATGGAGCCTGCTCTTTGAAAACGACTTGAGCCTGCTCATAAAGCTTGGTTCGCTCGGCGGGGTCGGAAACGACCTTGGCTTTCTGGATCAGGTCTTCAAACGGCTGATAGCACCACATGGCACGGTTCGCTCCACCAACTGCATCACAGCCGAGCAAAACGGCAAGGAAGTTATCCGGATCACCATTATCACCGGTCCAACCAAGCAGTACAGCGCCGTCACGATCTTTGTCTTTGGAGCGCTTGAGATACTCACCCCATTCATAGGAAACGATCTCCGCTTCAACACCAACTTTGGCAAAATCAGCCTGAATCAGCTCTGCCATACGACGGGCATTGGGATTATAAGGACGTTGTACCGGCATTGCCCAGATATTCATTTTCAATCCCTTAACACCTTCGTCCTCGAGCATTTTCTTGGCCGCCACCGGATCATAGCTGTCATCCTCAACGGCATCGTTATATGACCAGATGGTCGGCGGAATCGGGTTTTTGGCGACTATACCAGCGCCCTGAAATACGGCATCGAGAATAGCTTCTTTGTTGATTGCCTTGTTGAGAGCTTTACGAACTTTAGGGTTGTCAAACGGAGCAACCAACGAGTTGTAAGCCAGGTAACCAACATTCAAGCCTTCCTGCTGCATCAGGTTTATATCAGCATCTTTGGCCATTGCTTCAAGGTCAGCTGGATTCGGGTACGGCATGACATGACACTCACCTGCTTTCAGCTTCTGGTAGCGAACAGAGGCATCAGGGGTGATGGCATAAACAAGGTTGTCGATCATTGCTTTGCCTGCCCAGTAATCGGGGTGCGCTTTGTATCGAATTACCGCATCTTTCTGGTAATTTACAAGCTGGAACGGGCCGGTACCGACAGGCAGCTGGTCGATGACTTCCGGCGTCCCTGCTGCCATCATTTTTTCAGCGTATTCTGCTGAAAAGATAGAGGCGAAGTCCATACCAAGATTGTTGATCATCGGCGCTTCCGGCCTATTAAGCATGAACTTGACGGTGTAATCATCAACTTTCACGACATCCTTGAGCAGGTCCGGCATTGACATACCATTAAAATACTCATAGGAGCCGTTGGAAACTTTATGATACGGGTGCTCCTTGTCGAGCTGACGTTTGAAGGAAAAAACAACATCATCGGCGTTAAAATCACGAGTTGGTGTAAATTCTTTGGTTGTCTGGAACTTGACACCTTTTCTCAGATAAAAGGTATATTCCATTTCGTCGGCTGAGACCTCCCATTTTTCAGCAAGTGCAGGACCGATCTTGGTCGTGCCGCGCTCAAATTCGACCAGCCGGTTATAGACTGGACGGGATGAGGCATCAAACGATGTCCCAGCTGTCATAAATGCCGGATTAAATCCTTCGGGGCTTCCTTCAGAGCAAAATACTAGTGTCTTTGCCTGGACACTCGCTGCACCCATCAACAGCATGGACGCTCCGCAGAAAGCCGCAAGCAGCTTCTTTGTCACTGGTCTCATGTTTTCTCTCCTGTCTTATTTTTAGTTTTTGATCAGACGCAATACCTGACCATCATTTGCATCCCTTTTTCGGGAATCTTGGAGCTCTCTTTTACACTTTCAGTATCCACTAAAGATACCTGTCTAATTTTCTTTTTAGTAACAACGCCTTATACTAATCAACTTTTAGTTTGGTTCAAGATTATTTTTATGTCATTTTTCCTATTTCACAATAGATGTATTCTCTTTTAAAACAAACTGTTCTGTTTGTTAGTCGTAATGAGTATAAAAAATGCACACAAGAGTGAGGAACGATGTCGATACCCCGAACAATCGGGAATGGAGCGCAATGCAAGGTTTTTTGACATTAATCCGCTCATCCCCATGGCAAAAGGTTGCTGGTGCGTTCTTACCGTGTGAACTTCAGGACAATACGTTTATCAGGAGCGTAACAAGCACATGCCCCAGATGCGCTAACATTAAAATATAATACAGAAATACTGGTTCGCAAGCAGGCAGATCATAATATTCTCAGCCAGGTAACGTCATTTATAAAAAGAGATACTTTTTGTACCGGATACTCCTCGGAGGGGTATCCGGTGCAAAAACAATTAAGACTCTCTTTTCTGAGGCAGAATCAGATTAAGTATAACACCAAGAATGGCACCAAGGCCGATTCCTTTCAGGTCTGTAACACCTACGTTGAGAACCATACCGCCCAAGCCGGTGACCATTATCATGGCAACGATTATCATGTTCCGGGACTCCATCAGGTCGACTCGAGCACGCACCAGGGTGGAAAGTCCAATAACAGTGATTGCACCAAAAAGAAGCAGCATTATGCCACCCATCACAGGTATGGGAATGGTATTTAGCAAGCCACCGAGTTTCCCGACAAAAGCAAGAACTATTGCAGTGATCGCAGCCCAGGTCATGATAGCAGGATTAAACGCACGGGTAAGCGCCACGGCACCGGTAACTTCTGAGTACGTTGTGTTCGGAGGACCACCAAGCATAGAGGCAAACGAGGTCGCTATTCCATCACCAAGCATGGTGTTTTGGATTCCAGGATCTTTTACATAATCTTTGCCGGTGATGGAACCTATGGCAAGGACATCACCAAAGTGTTCGATAGCGGGGGCGATTGCAATTGGTACAACAAAAAGAATGGCGTTAAAATCCCACGTGGGCAGGGAAAATCCAGGAACGGCAAACCAGGGAGCATCTTTTAGGCCTGCAAAACTTATCATTGCAGCATCCATCCATGGAGCAGGCGCAACTCCTTGAATTTTCCCTTCCACTGCAGTGGCAATAAAGGATGCATGCATAGAGGCAGTTAAACCTGTAAAATCAAGGACAAAAGCGGTAACATATCCCGCTGCAACACCGCAAAGGATCGGGATGAGTTTCAGCCACTTCTTACCAAGAAGTGAGGCTATAATAGTTGTTGCCAAAGCGACACCAGCTACAATCATAGCAGGAATCTTTGGCTCAAGCCACAGAGAACCGTCTCCAGCGCGTCCCATCGCCATATGAACGGATACTGGGGCTAAAATCAGGCCGATCAGCATGATCACTGGACCAGTTACAATTGGTGGAAGTAACTTATGCAGAAAACCCGCCCCAAAGATACGGACAAGGAAACTTAAAACGATGTAAAAAATTCCAGCAGCGACCAGGCCGCACATGATTGCAGGATAAGAAAATTGTCCCTGTTGAGCTGCAAAAAGCGGGGGCAAAAAAGCAAAGGAAGAGGCAAGAAAAACAGGTACTTTACCTTTGGTGATAATTTGAAAAATAATAGTTCCTGCTCCTGCGGTGAAAAGTGCCACATTTGGGTCAATACCCGTTAAAATGGGAACCAGGACGAGCGCCCCAAAGGCAACAAAGAGCATCTGGGCTCCGAGCAAACTATCACTAAAACGGAATCGATAATCCGAATTGGGTTTGTCTCCTGACATATCTTTTTCTTCCTCCATATCTGATGTTAGCCTTTAACTGACCTCGAGAATCTTCTCTCTCTTCTCGTTTTCTCAAGGATTACCAGTCTATTTTGTTCCGAAAATTTTATCTCCCGCGTCTCCAAGACCAGGCAGAATATAGCCCACTTCATTCAACCGCTCATCAACCGCAGCAACGTAGATATCGACATCCGGATGAGCATCGGTGATTTTCTTGAGTCCCTCCGGTGCTGCAACCAGAAAAAGCCCCTTGATTGTCTTGCATCCTGCCTTTTTCAGGGTCTCTATGGTGGCCATCAATGTGCCGCCGGTAGCGAGCATTGGATCAAGGATAAGGGCAATTCGTTTATCCATTTCACTTGTTGTTTTCACATAGTACTCAACAGGCTGCAGTGTTTCTTCGTTGCGATAATAACCGACCACACTCACCTTGGCCGTCGGGATCATGTCGAGCACTCCATCCATCATGCCCAGGCCTGCCCTTAGGATCGGAACTATGGTCATCTTTTTCCCTTTTATTTCCTCGATTTCAACCGGTCCGGCCCACCCTTCAATGGTCTTTGAACAGGTTGCAAGATCCTTGGTTGCCTCATAGGTTAATAGTCTGGCAACCTCTGAAGACAGATCTCTAAAATCTTTTGTGGCTATGTCTTTTTCACGCATGAGACCGATTTTATGCTTGACCAGCGGATGGTCAGCAACATGTACCGTCATAATATTCTCCTGATAATTTGAGATAAGAAAGGGAGTACTCAGTAGACAAAAAAATGGGGAATCGCCGGGGCATGATTATCCGGCTGGCAGGTCGCAGAACATTTACCATTTATACTGAGCCGATGTGTGAGATGAAAGTTGGTTGCACGCAAAACGTCACCCCTTTTTGTTAAAGAAAAAAAAGGGAAAAAGCAAGTTATTTAACGATGGCTTCGCATCTACCGTCGCATCTGTTCGAGTTCATGAAACAAGAGCTTTTGCTCTTCGCCTCAACACCGGCAGCAATTGAACTGCGATAATTCCAGCAAAAATCAAGGCTGCACCGGCTATCTGGGTCAGGCTCAGCCTCTCGCCCAACAATAAAAATCCGGCACATGCGGCAAAGACGGTTTCCGAACTCAGTATAATGGCGGCGTCCGCCTCGTGAGTGAAACGCTGTGCGACCACCTGCAGCGTGAAACCTATGCCGGTCGAGAGCAGTCCGGCATAGAGAATTCCAAAGACAGCACCTGAAAAATCGGCCAGTACCGGTTGCTCCACCAGTAGACCAATAACCATACCACTAATCCCGCAGGCAAAAAACTGTCCACAGGCAACGACCAGTGGAGCTTTTGTCCGCGTGGCCATTCTGCCAACCAGTATCACGTGCAGAGCCCAGAACAGGCTTGAGCTGATCACCCAGAGATCGCCCATCTGCAGCTCTATTTTCTGCGCCCCGGTCATAACATAGGTACCGACTACACAGCAAATTGAAGCGGGCCAGACAGACCAGTGAGCTCTGCGCCTGAAGAGAAGAAATGCAATGATTGGAACAAGAGGGACATAGAGAGCGGTCAGGAATCCCGCGTTGGTCACCGTTGTATGAAAAATACCGTGTTGCTGCAGGGCTGCAGCTGTGAATAGGATAACACCAGTCAAAACTATTCCCAGCCAGTCAACGTTTGTAAACTGGTGTGACCGGCCATGTACTGTTCTATACTGACGAATTGCAAGCGGCATGATAAAACAGCCTCCGACAAGCATACGAATCCCGGTGAAGGTGATCGCCTCCAGGCCCCCGGTGCCGACCTGCTGAACGACAAAGGTGGTCCCCCAGATAATCGCTGCGGCCAGTAATAGGGCGTTGGCCTGAAATCGGTTCATATAGATCCTGACAGCCTCTTTGTTGATTAGAACATTTTAGGATGAGTGTTTGTTTACAGCTAAGATAAAAGATTGTTTGCAGTCAATAACCGAGGTTCAGAGCCGCAGACAGCATCTCTAAGACATGTGTCTTAGTTTGAAACAGGCAGGAGTATACAGATTCTGCCTGTTTTTGCAATCATTGCAGAATCGCGCCTTTCAGCTTCCGGAAACGGGTCTCATACAGGGGCCAGAGATAGGGCGACGCTTAAAAAGGCTTGAAATACCCACTACGTGATGGTACTACATAGTACTGATATCTTGATAAATCAGCCACAATTTTCATCTCAGCAAAACCATAAACTCCAGTGGAGGTCTCACGATGTCAACAAACCATCGAATCAGGCGAATCAGCAATCCGTTTATTGCCCATCTCTCGATTCTGGCTGTGGCCCTGCTCCTGTCAAGCCAAGCCCTTGCAGATGAATCAAGCTGCATCGTCTGTCACACCGACATCGACCTGCTCGAAGAAAATCTTGGTGATGGCGGGAAAATGAAATCGGCACTTCAAGGCGGGAGTGGCTGAGGCGGGGCCGTGGCTCCGTTGGAGCCGCAGGAAAAAGTATTGGTATCAGAGGAATTTCTCGAATCAGAGCACGGCGAGCTGGCCTGTGTAGATTGTCACGACGGTGACGACAACTCACCTGATAAAGAAAGTGCCCATGACGGCTTTGATGCTCATCCGTCGATAAACAACCCTCAGGAAACCTGCGGCGAGTGCCATGAAGAAATCACCGAGACAGCCCCCCAGTCGCTGCATGCAACCTTGTCAACCTTTCCAGGCTTTCTCCAAAAGCGGGTAAGTGACGATACCTGGGAGGCTGTCGACAAGGGCCGTGAACGTCACTGCGCATCCTGCCATGCCAGCTGCGGTGCCTGTCACGTAAGCAGACCAAAGTATGTCGGCAGCGGTTTTGTAAATGGCCATATGTTCTCTGCAAAACCGGATCCGGTCAACCAGTGTACCGCATGTCACGACAGTCGGGTTGGCAATGAATTTTATGGTAATCGCGGCCAGGGGGATATCCACCTTCGAAAGTTCACCATGAGCTGTAATGATTGTCACGGCGCTGAGGAGATGCATGCGGCAGCGCCTGAAGGACTCATAAACCGCTATCACCTTGAAGAAGCGGCCAACTGCAGAGACTGTCATAAAGATCTGCAGTTTGGCTCAGTGCGGGAGCATCGAATCCACAACAACAAAGTACAGTGTCAGGTTTGTCACTCTCAGACCTATACCAATTGCTACAGTTGTCATACCGGTACTGACGAAGAAGATATCCCCTATTTCGTCAACAATCTCGATTTCGAGGATATGAAAATCGGTTTTAACCCAGACAGGATTCCAGGAAATAACTACAAATTTGTATTGCTCAGACACGTCCCCGTCGATCCCAAGGTCTTTGATTACTATGTCAAGGACGGCTTTCCTAAGTTCGATGTAGCACCAACCTGGAAGCGAACCTCTCCCCATAATATCCAGCGCAGGACCTGGCAGAACGTTACCTGTAATAACTGCCATGGGCAAAGAGATCTCTTTTTGTCTGAAGCTGACCTGCTCGATTATGAGAAAAAGGCTAATTTTGGTTTGACGGTGAAAGATGACCAGATCCCCAAGGAGCGTGCCAGGACAATGGCGGTCACTATTGACACTTCAGGAGTCAATTCTTCCTGGATTGTTGATACTGGCTGGCTCAAAGACCACATTAATGATGAAAATCTGGTTATCATCGATGCCCGGGCTGAAACGGATTATGAAAAAGAACATATTCCCGGGGCAATAAATCTTGATCCCAATATTCCGGAGGGAATCAGAAAAGCAGCAACCTCTGATTCCCCACTACAACTTGAAGATGCAGACATCCTCGGAGAAACGTTTGGTGAATATGGGATGGCTCCTGATGATCACATCGTTGTATACTGCGACAAGGGACAGAACGGAGGTTTCCTTCTCTCAGTACTCGACTATGCAGGTGCCCAAAACATATCCATGCTCAATGGCGGCATCGCAGCATGGAAAAAAGCAGGGTATGAACTCACCGATGAAGAGCCGGATTATGAGGAGAAAACCTTTGAAGCAAGCGTCAGAAGTGAACTGCTCGCTGACAACGAATTTGTCAAATCAAACCTCGTCAACCCCAATGTGGTAATCGTTGATGTCAGAATACTCCAGCAGTCAATGGGGCTATTGAAACATGGTCTGGCAGAACGGCCTGGACGCATACCGGGATCCGTTCTATTTCCGCTTTTCGGACTATATGAAGATCATGCCGGCATAAAAAGCCCGGAGGAACTCCTCTGGGTACTAAAGGAACGCAATATCCCGAAACACAAAACGATCGTCCTTACCTCTAACACCGGGATGTATGCGGGAGCGTCCCAGTTTATTTTCCGCTATCTGGGCTACCCCGATGTCAGGGTGCACGATGAATCATGGATTAACTGGACAAACTGAGACTTCCTACCATTACAACGCGCAACGGGGTTGCTCCGCTGGTTATGGAGCAGCCCCGTTGTGCGTTTGTACTGACAGTCTTTTTAACCTGAGTTAGATACCTTTCAGAACTTGCAGAATTTCAGGATTCTTCTCATCCTCAGCGAGGATAATATGACACGCTTCACAATCCATGGAAATTGCCTCTCCGCTGCTTGTTTCATGCTCGTCGTCATGACAGCGAAAACATCCTGAATCATCCTGGTGGCCGCGCAGGCTCCGATAGGTATTCCAGCCGATTTTCATGGTTGGCCAGACGTTTTCAAGATAGGCGGCCTGAACTCCTGATATGGCTTTATCGAGCATCGGCATGTTGTTATTGACCAACTCGGGATATTTAAGCCGATACCAGCCGCGCAGTTCCGTGGCAATCTTATCTTTTGCTTCCTGGTGACTGGTATAGTCCCGGGTAATCACTTCGAATCCTATCTTTCTGATGAATGGAAGTTCACGAGGAATTGCTCCCAGCATCAATTTTTCGTCAATAGCTTCATCGGGTGATTTGTATATATGGGTCGGACGGTTATGACAATCGATGCAGTCCATTTCCCGCTCGTATACTTCACCGCCGTCTGTCACTTCGCCATCGCCTTTGTCAAAAACCACCTTGGTGCCGTCAAGTTTGGTAAGCGTAACCGTTTCTATTTCCTCACGCTCCCAGTCACTGTGCGTATACGTAATTTTATTATTTTCAGAGACATGCCAGTGAATGCCATGTGCTTCAGCGCCCTGATAGCCTCCTGAACCGACTTTTAACAGAAGAACTGTCTGAACATGGGTGTTCTGTTCATCTGAGAGGAATTTATCTTTAATGTAGAGCTTATCTCCATGAAACAGTTCCGGGCGATGACACTCCTCACAGGTGTCGCGCGCAGGACGGAGCCCATGTACCGGGGTTTCTATCGGTGTGGCATAGGTTTTTGCGACCACCGCAATAAGCTGTCGGGTTCCTGACAATTTTGCTTTGACAAACCATCCTGCACCTGAGCCAATGTGACATTCAACACATTTCACCCGCGAGTGTGGTGAATTGGAGTAGGTTGAATATTCAGGCTCCATTACGGTGTGACATAATTGTCCGCAAAAGGCGTTTGATTCGGTGTAATGATAGCCGGTATATGCCAGCATAATGATCACAAACACATTTATAAAGGTGAGGCTGGTGGCCAGAAAAATTAGCTTCCGTACTTTTACAAAGCTCTCTGGCGCAGAGATTTTCTCACTGAGGTACTCATGGGTAAAAAGACCGACATCCTCTTTACCCTTGAAGAAAAAGAGTCCGAGAAATATCAGCACCAGACCAAAAATAAATGCAGGTGCCACGAACATGTAGAGCACAAAACCAAAGTACTGGTTGTGGATAAGACCAAACAATTCCAGCAAGACACCAACCAGCAGGATAGGAAATGAAGCCGTGGTCATGGTTGCCCCGATAAGGGATAATTTACTTCGGGCAATTCCATTTATAAAAGAATTAACAATCTGTGTAAATTTAACCAAAACCGCTCCCTCCCCACTGTCAATTGAGGTTGTTCTTATCCTTGTATCATCAAGTCGTTATCATCCCAAGGGTAATACATTGTCTCTTAAAATTAAACGCTTTTCTTTTCGTGGAACAGGAAATGGCCCCGGCTACAAAGAGCCCTTTGGTTGTTAGGCGGTATTACTGCCGGTGACCAGCATTCCCCTATTTTTCAGAGGATCAAGCGGGTGATGATGACCGTCTGCGGATGCTTAACGTGATGACCGGACGGGAACGATCTGGAGTATCCCAAGAACAAGCAGATATACGATCCCCGACAGGACAATGATCACCGGACCGCTTGGTAAATCGAGGTTGTAACTGACACCGAGCCCAACGATTATAAATGCCATACAGATCAGGATAGCGAGAATCATCATCTGCTTGATACCCACGGCAACATTTCCTGCGATTGCAGCGGGAAGGGTCAACAGCGCGATAACCATCACAACGCCAACAACCCTGATCAGCAAAACCACTGTTAATGCCGTCAGACAGAGCAGGACAAAATAGTACCACCCGGTTGGAACACCCCTTAGAAAGGCGTACTCTTCGTCAAAACAGAGGGCAAGCAGTTTATTATAAAACAAGACAACCACGGTAACTACCAGAAGATCCAGCAGGAGCACCAGATAGACATCTGACTTGGAGAGCAGGAGAATATTACCGAAGAGGTAACTCATTGGATCGGTATAACCAGGAGTTCTGGCCATAAAAAGAAGACCAACAGCCATGCCGACTGCCCAGAGCGCGCCGATTACCGTATCCTCTCGCTGCGAGCCATAATTTTTTATCAATGTCAGGACCACCGCAGCTCCCAGGGCAACGACAATTGCCCCCTGTACAGGACTGGCCCACCCTACTCCAACGACCTGTTCAAGATAGAGACCGGCGCCAATCCCGCCCAATACACAGTGGGCAATTGCACCGGCAATTGAAGAAATTCTCCTGACAACGACGAGCGTGCCGATAATACCAAATGAAATGGAAGCAAGAATGCCTGCTATAAGCGCATAGCGCAGAAACGGAAGGTGAGGGTCTGCCAGTGCAGCCAAAAACTCAGTCATGGGAATGACCCTCCGCAGAACAGTGATGATCATGTCTGATCAGGTGGAGGTCCGAGCCATACATTTCTGAGATGAGCGCTCCGGTCAGAGCGCTCGTCGGATGAATAACAACACGCCGGTTTACACAGACGACCCGTTTAAAAAAATGAGATGCAAATCCGACATCATGTGTGACAAGCAGGATCGTGAACCGCTTGTTCAACTCGGATAATATTTCAAAAAGATGTTCCTCTGTATGGGGGTCAATATTGGCCGTCGGTTCATCCAGGATTAGAATATCACCTCCTGAAGCCAGAGCCCGGGCAATGAGGACCCGTTGCTGCTGACCTCCAGAAAGTGCTGAAAATGGTCGCGAGCTGTGATCGGCCAGCCCCATTTCCTCCAGGGCCTCAATGGCTATCCGATTATCCTCGCGGGTGTAGTGGCCGAAAAGCGAGCTGCCAAGCCTTCCCATGCGAACCACATCACGAACTGAGATAGGAAAAAGAGGGTCATAATTTACATATTGCGGCACATAACCAACCTTGAGTCGACTCATCTGAGCTGTTTTGCCAAACACCTTAACCTCTCCCTGCTCAGCAGAGAGCAGACCGATAATGAGTTTCACCAGGGTGCTCTTACCACCGCCGTTCGGACCGACAATACAAACTGAATCTTTATGATAGATATCGAGAAAGACATCCTCAAGAATTGCTCTGCCATCGTATGAGAAACAGAGGTCTCTGATTGATATTACCGGTTTTGTCTGATCCATATTTTCCCAATGACCAAGGCGGTTTTTTCTATCGTCAGCTAAAAAACAGTAAGTAATGCTTTACCTTACCACTATCAGGCTACCATAGCCGTAATAGTTCTGAAGATCTACCGATTTTAGCTCATTGAGCACTTTGGGTGGATAGATGATTCTTCGATAATTGTCGATACTGCTCTAGTTCTCCGACCAACCAGCTTTCACTGGTAATCATCTCCGTGCCGCACTGGACCATATAGGGTTTTTTGGATAAAGAACTTTGACTCGCAGCATATTTGATAAACTGCTCGGCTGAGATCTGTTTTTTTCTCTTACTTATATAGTTAAATTTTTTCTGGATATGCTCTCTTGCCCGCACTCCGCTATATGAATCGTTGTTGCGGATAAATGTGCAGCCGGAATGTTCAATGAACTGAAACAAATGTTCAATTTCCTTTTCCGAATCTATGCGGGTAGATTCACCGATTGCCATAACGGGTAGGACTATCAGCAGCAGCAGGATTCCAGAAAAGAGGCAATGATTAAAATAAACCACGTTATTGATCTGCTAACTTAAAATGAACTTCCAGCGGGTTATGATCAGAACTTTCGACCAGATAGCTGTTAGAGGCAGTTACTTCCAATCCCCTGTAGTAGATCCCATCAACGGTTCTGCTCATGAACAGGCTGCGATTGTCCGGGTTAAAGGTGACAGGCTGCAGGTTCAATTCACTCATTGCTCCCTTGACAACAGATTCACGGTCACTGTTCCAGGTATTGAAATCACCAGCCACAATTACCGGACCGTCATGCTTTTTTATAATTTCAGTGACCTCTGCTAGTTGTTTACGAACAGCCTCACTGGTGATGGTAAAATTAACCATATGAACATTAATAACGAGAAGTCTGCGATCAACCCCTGACAGGGGATATGTGCTGACCAGTATCATTTTAGGAATTACAAAGATCGGCTCTGGTTCCTGAAAGGCGCAATATGAAAGGGATGATGCCTTGCTTGCCGCCATTATCCCAATTTTTGTACCTTGTTTTTCAAAGGCAACGGCCAGCAGCCATTTATTGAAATCCAACCCCAGCCAGCTCTCCAACTCTCCGCTCAGGGCAGCCTCCTGCAGGAGCAGGATATCGATATTCCGGCTGAGATCTTGTAGATCGGTATGGAAACCATCTTCGGCCCCCTTATGGATATTCCAACTGAGAATCGAAAAATTATCGGAGGTAAGCGATTGGTAAGGAAAACCTTTTTCCTTTACAATCTCAAGCTGATCGCAACTTTCAGCCACATGCTGAACAACCCGGCTGCCACTTGATTTAGCAACATTGGCCTGGTCCTGTATCATCACGCATCCGGTAAAATAAAGGAATCCGGATATGGTCAGTAACGTCAAAAAGCACGTCAGTGCTGATATTTGGGGTACGGTCGTCTTTTTCATCAGGGCATTATATTATTGCATCACCACACCACTTGCAAGCTCAGTTATGAAATCAATTCGGTAAAATTGTGTTTTGGAAAAATTTTCCAGGCACTATTCGAATGAGTCTTTGTGATGTTGGACATCCACGGAGACAGTAATCATTAAAAAATATAATTCTCACCCGCTTACCCTAAATCTATATTTCGTCATCTGTTTGTACAGATGCCCCGGTTCAAGAATAACTGACGGAAATGTACTTTGGTTTGGTGAGGGTGACCACCACCCCATTGTCGTTAACGATGGCATACAGATCAATTTCTCTGTCATGCACCATGCCGAAGCTTTTTTGGGAAAAATGCACAAGGTCTCCCCTTCTGGTTTATTAATGATCATCAGTTGCCGTCAAAAGGCAGAAGCGACTCACCGGTGACAGTCATGAGGAGAGGAGGTCATGGATTTCTTCTTTGGTGAGAATTGATTGTGGTGCCGCTCTCCTGTCTAAAAACTTTCGCCGGTCACCTTTTCTCCGATCCACGCCTAGACGGGCATTGATCTTTGAGCGCAGCCAGCTTCTCATTGAGCGATGAAGTTTCTGTCCATTTTCGCGGCTGTCAATACGTCTTTCAGTGGTCGCCCTGCGATCCTGACAAACCCGTCTCTCCTGATTTTTTCGTCTTTCAGGTATGCCATCTCCAGCTGGATTGTTCTGTTGTTTTTCCATGATTATAGATGCTGCCTATTAAATTGGGGTGAATCCTCTGAATTGTATAGTTAGGCATTTTCAAAAAATCAAGCTCCTTTTCCGCAGATAAAAATATTTTCCTGTTCTCTTTACTTGAGAGAGTAGTCGATTTACTTAGTAACTGGAAAGGTAATGCTTATCGTTACTGCTGTTTTATCAATTCTGAATTCGGGTAATTGTCCGGACAATGAAGACTGACCAGTAACTATACTCACTTAATAGATGGAACTATGTGCTTATGACTGAACATAAAAATGTACTTGGCTCTCCCCTGGAAACCTGCAGTCTTGATCCACTCACCGGCTTCACCCGTGAAGGTAACTGCAAAGTAACTGATGAGGATATCGGCGTTCATGCTGTTTGCGTTGTTGTTTCGGAGGAATTTCTCGAATTCTCAAAACGTGTTGGTAATGACCTGAGTACTCCAATGCCGATTTTTGGATTTACCGGTCTCAAGCCTGGAGACAAATGGTGCCTGTGTGCTCCGCGCTGGAAGCAAGCACTTGACAATGACATGGCCCCACCTGTTGACCTCAAGGCCACACATGAATCGGCCTTACAATATGCAACATTTGCCGACCTTTTACTGCACTCCGTTGGCAGCGATACATAGGCAGAATAGAAGTATGATCAGAATTAGTCTCGAGGAGCAAACGAGATAGGGATACCAGGTAACTTCCAATTCCCGCTGGATTATTACACCCCTTGGTGAAGAGGGAATTCATCTCAGGCAAGGTTTAACAGCTCCAGAGAATAATCTGATAAATCTGCAAATAGCAGCCTGTTTCTCAAAGCAGGCGAATTGCCTGTTAAGTATGAAACAACCTCTGCGCATTGTATAGCCGCCATAGTGATGGCTGAGTAGGGTAAAGTCCCGAGTAACTTTTCGACCCCCTTGGACTGAACATTTTCAGGCTGACCATAAATCAGACTCAAGCCGGGATCTTCCGGGTAAACGACTGTTGCCTGCCCCGATAGACCTCCTATTGCGGCCGAAACCAGCGGAATTTTTTTTTCCCGGCACGCTGTCTCAAGCACAAATCGATCGGGAATATTATCGAGACAATCAACAGCTAAGGCCGCACGCCCTATCAGATCGCGACAATTTTCGGCATCCAGAAACAATGGATATGAACGTACATTAACTCCTGGATTAACCGACAACACTCGATTTTCGGCTACGCTGGCTTTCTTTCGACCCAGATCCTCCACTCGTGAGAGCAATTGACGGTTCAGGTTGCTGTCTTCGAACACGTCGCCATCAACAACAATCAGTTCACCGACTCCAACCCGGGCCAGGATCTCAGTTACGCCCCCTCCCAAACCGCCAAGCCCGACAACAATCACTGACGATTTGAGCAGCATGAGCTGTTCCCGAGTCCCCAGACTTTTCTGGTTTCGAGCATATCTCTCTGGCACGATGTCCAGTTGGAGTGCCATAATCTGAATCTCATTATGGCTATATTCGCTCTCCTCGACTATTCTTTTTTCACTCCTGAATGATAATGAGAGATAGTCTGAGCCATCAGGCCGTTTTCTGCAGGTTGCCTGCGTTTTCAACATCCCGGATACGCCTTTCCTTGTCATACACCCCCCCAATAATACGATTTTATTGGTAAAATGCGGAAATAATTCACAGCATGGCCCATGCTGCAACTGCAGGCCAATGAAGGTTTACTTTTTTTTCCAGCTTTTTTCCTTGCCCTGCAGAAGCCTGACAATATTCTCGTGATGCTTCATCCAGATCAGCGCCCCGATAATCACCGCCGTCAGAATGATGTTCATCGGTTGCCCCAGGAGCCAGAGCCAGAGAGGAAACAACCCGGAGGCGAGCAGAGATCCGGCAGAAACAAAGCCGGTTGAAGCAACTGCAATGATAAAAACAACAAGGCTGATACCAATTGCCGGTGGTGAGAGATAAAGAAAAACTCCGAGGGCAGTCGCGACCCCCTTGCCTCCGCGAAAACCGAGATATACGGGAAACATATGACCGACCACCGCCATAACTCCACAGCCCATTATATAAATGCTCTTGTCTCCGGTGTCCTGGATCAGTATTGATGAAAGATAGATGGGGAGAAAGCCTTTCAAACAGTCAAGTATCAGGGTTATCAAGCCAAGTTTCTTGCCCAGCAGTCGGCTGACATTTGTTGCACCGATATTGCCGCTTCCTGCCGACCTGACATCAACCCCTGCCAGCCTGCCGATCAGCAGGCCGAATGGTATTGCACCTATGAGATAACTTGCAATTGGAAAAAGGATGTTCATAATGTACCTGTAACTGTAAGACAATGGGATTTCCACGGATAGCCACGGCCAGTCTACCGCTTTATTATCGACTGCGCAACCGCCTCTGCCAGGCCCTGTAGCAAACATTCATGGCCAAGAGAAAACTCTTGTGTTACATTTTGTCGCCCACTGATATGTACAAACAGATTAAAAATATAATGAGTAGAATGAATGGCCATACGTAAAATCATTGAATATCCTGAACCGATCCTTCGACTCAAGGCAAAGGATGTTGAGATTTTTGATGAAGAATTGGAGGTCCTGATAGAAGACATGGCGGAAACCATGTCCGATGCCCCTGGAGTTGGCCTCGCTGCACCCCAGGTTGACCAGTCTGTAAGGCTGATTGTTGTTGACACAACCGTTATGGGAGAGGAGCAGCAGTATCTGGCAATGGTTAACCCCACCATTATTGATCGTCTGGAATCGCAGGTTGATGAGGAAGGTTGCCTGAGTGTTCCAGAACTCACCGCCAAAGTTCAAAGATACAGGAAGATAACCGTTCAGTATCAGAGTGAAGACGGTACAAAACAGGAGCTTACCACTGAGGATCGTTTCGCTGTTGTTCTGCAGCATGAAATAGATCACCTGAACGGTATCCTTTTTATCGATCACCTCAGCCCCCTGAAACGAAATTTGTACAAGAAAAAGCGAAAAAAAATGTTAGCCGAACAGGAAAGCTGATGAGCCGTGCTCCGTTGAGAATTATATTCATGGGAACTCCCGATTTTGCCGTTCCCGCACTCCAGTTACTTACTGATGGGCCTGACCGTATTGTTGCTGTTGTGTCCCAGCCCGATCGTCCAAAAGGAAGAGGGCGAAAACTTGTGGCGCCGCCGGTAAAGATTCTTGCCACGCAGCACAACATACCGGTGCTGCAGCCGACTAAAATCAAAACCGATGTTTTTTTCGAAACATTAAAGAGCTACCGGCCTGACCTTGTCGTTGTTGCAGCCTACGGTCGAATTCTGCCGTCCCAACTCATCACCCTGGCACCTCATGGCTGTATCAATGTCCATGGATCCCTGCTGCCCAGACATCGCGGAGCAGCTCCCATTCAATGGGCAATCATCGACGGGGACAACGAGGTCGGGGTTACCATCATGCAGATGGATGTCGGCATGGATACTGGTGATATCTTATTAAAACGATCAATCATTCCGGCACCCGATGAAACAGCAGGCTCGCTCTTTCCTAAAATAGCCGCACTGGGCAGCGAAGCGCTTATAGATACCCTTGAGATGTTAGGAAACGGCTGCCTCACCGCTTCTAAGCAGGACGATTCTCTGGCAACAGCGGCCCCGATGCTGATAAAAACTGACGGGCTGATAGACTGGTCCAAACCGGCAGAAGATATTGCCAGGCTGGTTCGAGGCTTTGACCCCTGGCCCACCGCATTCTGCACAGTAAACGGCAGGAAACTGCAACTTTACAAACCGGAAGTTGTCTTCCTCGGCAACAATCACCCTCCGGGAACACTTCTTCGGGCCGACCGTGAGGGGCTGCTGGTATCAACCTCAAAGGCCTGCCTGTTAATTAAAGAAGTTAAACCTGAGGGGAAAAAACGCATGACAGTTGAATCATTTCTCAATGGCCACCACCTGGAAGCGGGAATAAACCTCAATTCCCAAGCTCAATAATGTCACCATCAGCCAACACCGTATACCTGGACTGTTTCTCAGGAATCAGCGGGGACATGCTCCTGGGAGCACTGATTAATGCAGGTCTTTCCAAGCAACTTCTGGAAGATGAACTGGCAAAACTCAACCTTGAGCCTTATGATTTCAAGGTTGTTGAGAAAAAAGTCCAATCGATTTCAGCAACTTCGGTAACCATAGAATCAAAATCTCAGCAGACATTCAGATACCTTGGTGACATTCAGGAAATTTTAAAGAAGAGCACCCTGGAAAAAACTATTATCGAAAAATCTCTGGCCGTTTTTCAATGTCTGGCCGAGGCTGAGGCCAGGGTCCATGGAAAACCGGTCAATGAAATCCATTTCCATGAAGTTGGTGCCCTTGACACGATCATCGATATAGTCGGAACCGTTGCCGGTCTTCATCTCCTCGGTATTACAAAGGTTTATTGTTCTCCATTGCCCCTTGGCCGCGGATTTGTAAAATGTGCACACGGAAATCTGCCGCTGCCGGCTCCTGCGGTATGCAATCTGCTCAAAGACGTTCCTGTCTATGGCATTGACGCAAACCGGGAGCTGGTGACGCCCACTGGTGCGGCTCTGGTCTCAGCTCTTGCTGATCACTATGGGGACATTCCGCCGATGACTCCTGCGGCTAACGGCTATGGTGCCGGAGACTGGTCCGGAACGGACGACAGACCAAACCTGTTGCGTCTTATCATGGGATACAGCGAGTCTGTTGACGAGGCACAGCAGGTTGAGATCATTGAAACAAATCTCGATGACTGGAGCCCTGAAGGCTTTCCTTTTCTCTGTGATCGGCTCTTCGCCGGTAAGGCGCTGGATGTCAGTTTAACACCTATTTTGATGAAAAAGGGCAGACCCGGATTCTGCCTGAGCGTCATTGCACGTTTCCAGGACAGCCACACCCTCAAGGAAATCATCCTGACCGAAACATCCGCCATTGGACTGCGCTATCGAAGGGAACAGAGAATGACACTGCCAAGAGAATCAGTGGAAGTGAATACCCGCTGGGGTAATATCACCGCCAAAAAAGTAAGCACGAGCACTGGCTCAAAGATATATCCGGAATACGAATCCTGCCGACTTGTTGCCGAAGAACACGCTCTACCGCTCGATACTGTGTACAGGGAAGTACTGAGCCTGACCCGAAAGGAAGCTTGATGGATCGACTCATTGTCGCTATCGCCACGGGGATGTACAGTGGTTTAATCCCTAAGGCTCCTGGAACCTGGGGTTCCCTTTTTGCGCTGTTACCCTGGTATTTCTGCCGAAACCTGAGTTTGTACCATTACCTGATACTGCTCATTTCTCTTTTTATTCTCGGTTTTTTTTCTGCGGGATCTGCTGAAAAGATCCTCGACCAGCCCGATCCGGGCTGCATCGTTATCGATGAAATTCTCGGCATGTTCATCACCCTGACCCTGGCGCCGAATCATCCGGCGGCCTGGATAACAGGCTTTCTGCTGTTCCGATTCTTCGATATCGTCAAACCGTTTCCTGTTTCCTGGCTTGACACGCACCTTCATGGCGGTATCGGAATTATGATGGACGATGTTGTGGCCGGTCTCTATGCCTTGATCTGTCTGCAGGTTATCTGGCTGGTCGTGGAGAAATTTATATAGCAGAGGATTCATTCAAGCAGAACCGGTAAAATCAAAGCTCATCCTGGACTGAAAGCTGCTGGTCTGTGACATTGCCTCCCTCAGAATTGCCTGTTCCATCTCGGTCAGCTCTTTTGGGTTCACATGGTTGTCTGGCTCTATTCCCTCCTCAAGGGCACCTAATTGATGTTTGAAACGCTGCTCCAGCAAACATCGGTATACCAGGTTCAACTCACGGTACTCCGAGGGTGATAGGTGACCGTCCGCCTCAAGTTTCAAAAGTCTGGAGAAGGTGGATGTTTCACTGATCCCGTGCTTGAGTGAATAGATACGGACAAGATCGACTATTGGTGTCATTGCTTTCTTGATGCTGAACTTTTCACGATGCTCACCTGCTGATTCCACGACAATATTCTTAAACATTCCGAGGGGCGGTTTAAACTGCAGGCAATTGTGTACCAGGTGAAACAGAAACATCGGTTTTTGCTTTACCTGCTCATGAAGATGATGGCGAAGTTTGTTTACCAGCTCAAAGTCACCATAGACGCCTCTGAAATCGAAAAATATCTTGGTTTCAAGCAAATCTTCCGGCTCAGATGTGGCGACCCACTGTTTAAAATAGTCCTGCCAAACGCTCAGCGGCTGGCACCATTTCGGGTTCATCGCCATGATTTCCCCATCGCAGAATGAGTACCCTGCTCTATCCAGCCAGGTACAGACCTTTTCTCCCAGTTTGAGGAAATAGTGTGCTACCTCCTCCATCTGTCCAGGTGGTACATCATCATAAATCAAGGCATTATCCTGATCGGTCACCAGGGTCTGCTCTTCTCTGCCCACACTGCCGAGCGCCATAAAGACAAACGCTGATGGAGGAGGACCGAGCTCACCGATGGCAAATGATATACATTTCTTGGTTACGGCCTCAGCTGCCGCAGATATGATTCGTGTCATGTTGTGAGAATCAGGATTGCTGGTGTATGTTGCCCGTGTGATCATCGGCAGACGTTCTCGAACCTTAAAAAGTTGCTCGGGCGTCTCAGAGCTGTTTATATCTCTGAGAAGCATGGCCAGCGGGTATTTCTGGTTTCTCAGAAACTGCATGGCACCCACAACCCGTGTGGCTTTACCGTTATTATCCTTGATAACAATATGACCGACGTTATTCTCAAGCATCGCCAGGAGGCCTTCAAACATCAAGGCATCTTCATGAACACAAACCAGCGGTGCACTCATGATTTGAGAAACAGGCAGATCAGCCTGAAGATTGCTGGCGACGATTCTTTTCCTGATGTCCTGATCTGTGACAATACCGACATAATCTGATTCTTCCTCTCCTCTTACCAGAAGGGCACCGCTGTTCACATCTTTCATCAGTTTTGCTGCGGCCGTGACTGACGTTGAGAGATAACAGGATATCAGAGGTTCGGAAACAGACTGCCTGATCGGTTCATTCAGAAAAAGCAGCGCCCGTTGCAGATCACCAATCAATTTTTTCTGTTCTTTTTCATGTTCAAATGTGTCTGAGATATCCTCGATAAGGCCATCACAATAAATCGGTTTCCCGGCATCATCTCTTACCAGCACTGCCGAGATCGACACGGTAGCCATTTTTCCGTCCTTGTGATGCAGCCTCAGGGACTGATGGGTAATACTCCCGTCTCTTAAAAACTTTCTCAGAAATGAATTTCTCTCCGAAGAATCAAGAAACATATCCCAACTGGGTCTTGCGAACAGTTCCTCGCGTGATTTCAGCCCGAAAATAGCGACACAGGCCGGGTTGGCCTCGATAAAGCGACTCTGTTTCCCCACAGTGGTCCGAAAAACACCAACATTGATGTTTTCTATCAGGTGCTGATATTGCTCCCGACTCCTGTCGAGCGCTCCTTCCATCTGTTTCTGCTGCTCGTTATCACTTACGGTAATTATGTGGCCGGAGCGATTTCCCAATGCTATTGGGGAAACCGATATCGAACCATCAAGGAACCCATCATCCTTTCTGGTAATTCGCACCTCCAACTGCCCAGATTCAACTGAACCCGCTAATCTCCGGACCAACTCATCTGGAGAACAGTCACCTGTTGGATGGGAGAGCAGATCAGCAATCTTGAGACCTTGCAGCTCCAGGTCAGTATATCCGCTAAGATCCTGAAACAATGTATTAGCGTAAACGATATCGCTATCCAGGATCATTACCAGCCCTTCTGTCGAAGCCTCAACCAGTTGGCGGTATTTTTCATGGGACTCCTGTAAACGCTCTTTCTGCTGCCTGCGCTCAGTCTCAATCTTCAAACTCTCACGGGTAACATAGGCAAGTAAAAGAGCAATAATCACCGTTACAAAGAGTGAGCCTCCAAGAAGCTGACCAGTCAAAACCTGAATTTCTTCTTCAACATCCTCCAGGTAAATACCTGTTCCTATAACCCAGCCCCAGGGTTCAAAGTATTTTACATAGGAGAGTTTAGGCACCATTATTTCAGGGTTATTTTTATCTTCCCAGATATAGCTGAGATAGCCATCCCCTGATGTTCCGACAAGTTGTGCTGATTCAACAAAATGGTGTTTTCCCGCAGGATCGGTATAATCACTGAGATCCTTACCATTGAGATCATCACGAAAGGGATGCATCAGCATTCGGGGACTAAGGTCTGTAACCCAGAAATAATCTTTTCCCTCATCACCATAACGTAACGAGTTGATCGCATTGAGGGCCTGGTTTTTGGCGTCTTCCGGAGACAGGAGTGTTTGCTTTTCCTGGTGGTGAAATTTATTGATGATTGACCAGGCAGAGTTGGTCAGCTCTTTGATCATCAATCTTTTTCCTGCCATCATGTTTGCTTCAAAGGCAGGAAGAATAAAGGCGAATATGGCAAGCAGGCAAAGGGTAATGGTAAAAATGGAAGGAAGAGCGATACGAAGAATAAAGGGTCGCCAGGTTGTCGTAAGAGACCTCATCTTCATGAATTTCTCCGGATTTGTCCTGCTCAAGACGAACATATTCTTGAGATCAGAAAAAAAATGTATCGCGCCAACACAGATAGATATACTATATTATAGTATATTTAGAACAGAAGAAAGTCCATTTTTATCAGCTCTCATCGTCGTTCATAATCGTCTCTATCAGGTATGGCGGGAATGTTTATCAAGTGCAATAAAAGAAATGAGGAGTTCTGCAGCCCGGCAGCAGATCATTCAAGGGAATTCTTTTGAGCGGGGTGTCAGCCGATGAAGGCACCGTTGGCAAATACGGTCTGACCGCTGACCCATGAGGCGTCATCACTGCAGATCATGGCAACGGTACGGGCGATATCCTCAGGTTGTCCAATTCGATTGAAGGCTGACATTTTGGCGAGGCTCGCCACCTGTTCTTCGTTTTTCCCCTTCCTGAAAAGCTCGGTGTCTGTCGGTCCCGGAGAAACGGTATTTACGGTAATATTCTTGGGTCCAAGCTCTTTTGCCAGGACTCGGGTAAGCTGTTCAACCGCCCCCTTACTAGCGGCGTACGTACCATAAAGGGGCAGCATTACACGGGTGACAGAAGTACCCATATTTATAATGCGACCACCCCGGTTCATTTTCTGTGCGGCCTGTTGACAGCAAAAAAACAGCCCTTTAACATTGATATCAAAGACACGATCGAACTCTTCTTCTGTCACCTGATCTATTGAAGTATTGATCATGATCCCTGCATTATTAACAAGGATATCAATACCACCAAAGTGATTGATCACCTGGTCGAACAGGTTCTCGACCTCACGGACACGGCCAATATCAGCTTTAAAGGCGTGGGCCGTTCCACCGTTCTTTTTCACTATGTCCAGCAGATCCAGGACCTCATCTTCACTGCAAAGATAGTTCACCGCAACAGCTGCACCGCGACGGGCAAGTTCAGTGGCAACTGCCCGTCCGATACCTCGTGAAGCGCCAGTGATAAGTGCAGTCTTGCCTTTCACCTTAAGAACCTCTCTATAGTAGCCTGATGCCAGAAAATAGTCTTACTGGTTAAAGCCATATGCTCCCCGATCAGGAAAACTGGGAAACATAAGCGAGCCGGTTGTACACCTGGTCAATCTGATCGTTGTTCAGCAACAGCTCGTCAAGGGTATTCCATGTCCCCTTCAGTAATGCCGTTTTTGCAGACGAATTCATGGTGAGTTGTACCTGTCTGCCTGAGATGGAAAGTGCCTCACCATCAACATCAAGGCTCAGCTCAATATCAGGCTGCTTTTCCACCATCCCCTGAATATCTGCAACGACCGATTCATCTGCGGTAAAAACCGGGATTCCGAGACTGGTGCAGTTCCCGGCAAAAATCTCCCCAAATGATTCACCAACGATTGCTTTTATACCAAATCGCATCAAAGCCTGTGGAGCATGTTCCCGACTGGAGCCACAGCCGAAGTTGCGATTAACAATCAGGATTGCGGCACCATCATATTTCGGGTCATTGAAGGCGTGATCCTTTTTAGAACCATCATCGTTATAGCGCTCATCCTTAAAAACCTCCTCTCCGAGACCTTCAAAAGTCACACAGCGAAGATACCTGGCCGGTATGATGCGATCCGTATCTATATCATTACCTTTAACAGGAACACCACGTCCCTCTACCTTTCTTACTATTGCAGGATTATCTGTCATGGTTTTTCCCCTTAAAAATTTCTAACATCTGTTACCGCGCCTTGCACTGCAGCCGCTGCTACCATGGCCGGACTCATCAGCAGTGTTCTGCCATGGGCAGACCCCTGACGGCCAATGAAGTTTCGGTTCGAGGAGCTTGCAGACAACTGCCGTCCAATCAGCTTATCCGGGTTCATGGCCAAACACATCGAACAACCGGCTTCACGCCACTCAAATCCTGCTTCTTTAAAAATCGCATCAAGCCCTTCAGCCTCGGCCTGCAGCTTTACTTTTCTCGAGCCCGGCACAGCAAGAGCCTTTACATGTGGTGCAACTTTCTTCCCTTTCACAACTTCAGCCGCTGCCCTGAAATCGGAAATACGTCCATTGGTGCAGGAACCGATAAAAGCGACATCGATTTTCTCTCCCTCAAGCGGTTGGCCTTCTTTAAAGCCCATATGCTCATATGCTTTTCGGGTTATCTCCTGGTCATTATCACCAAAATCTTCAACACACGGTAAATTTTTACCCATCTCAACAGACTGGCCGGGCGTAATTCCCCAGGTCACCATCGGACCCATCCCGGTGATATCCAGTTCATAAATATCGTCAAATTCGGCGTCAGGATCAGATGCAATAGATCGCCAGTATGCTACCGCCTTCTCAAAGGCCGTTCCTTTTGGGGCAAACGGTTTTCCTTCAAGATAATCAAAGGTGACCTGGTCCGGATTGACATATCCGGCGCGTGCTCCCCCCTCAATACTCATATTGCAGATGGTCATCCGCTCTTCCATTGACAGGGACTCGATAACCGGCCCGGAAAATTCGTATGCATAGCCAATACCACCCATCACTCCAAGCTCAGAGATAATACGTAATATAATATCTTTGGCAGCTACTCTATTACCGCGCGTTCCAGTCACATTGATTTTTCTTACTTTCAAACGTTCAAATGCCAGTGTCTGTGTAGCAAGCACATCACGTACCTGAGAGGTACCAATACCAAAGGCGAGTGCCCCAAAGGCACCATGTGTAGATGTATGTGAATCACCACAGGCAATAGTCATCCCTGGCTGGGTAGCCCCATTTTCCGGGCCGATAATATGGACAATTCCCTGGGAATCGGAATCCAGCCCAAAAAACTGAATTCCAAAATCTTTGGTGTTATCCTCAATTGCCACGAGCATTTTTTCAGCCAGGTCATCTTTGTATGGCCGAAAGAGTTGCTTTTGAGTTGGAACAATATGGTCAACAGTTGCAAGGGTTCGGTCAGGATACTTCACAGAAAGATTGCGCTCTCGAAGGGCGGCAAACGCCTGGGGTGAGGTCACTTCATGCACCAGATGCAAACCGATAAAGAGCTGGTCTCTCGATTCAGAAAGAGCGGTAACCTTGTGCAGGTCCCAGACTTTATTAAACAAATTTTTTCCCATATCAATCTCCTTGAGACTCATTAATTCTATCAACCCTGTTCAATACAGATCAATATTAAACATTAAGCACCAAAAACAAAACGGGAAAATCTTAACAGATCTTCCCGCAGTTTTAAAGGGAAACCAACTATATGAAGTCCCTGTCTATAGTTTTCCCGCCTTTTCGAGAACCGTGCAGGACACCTTATACGACAGGTAAATTAACCCTATCCAGGATATTAGTAAAAACGGTACCATGTTATTTCTCCTCCTCAATCTTTCACTTAATAGGCCTTTGAATCGTTTATGTCGTCATGTCCTATTTTCTTTGAATCCATCAGTTTCCAGACATAGATGATATAGGCCAGAACAAACGGTATGACGAGTGCTACATAACTCATAACTGTTAACGTATAATGGCTCGAAGAGGCATTATAAATGGTGAGACTCGACTGCAGGTCCACCTTAGACGGGTAAAAAGGCGTGTTGTTGAACCCGGCAGTAAAAAATACGGCAAGGCCGACCAGCACCGTTCCGAGCCCGCCAAACCAGATAGCCCTGAAGCCACCAAGAAAGCTTGTGCTGATCACTCCCCAGACCACCAATACAAGACCAACAAGCAACAGGCCAAGGACGATCGGCATGGCAAGCAGGTTCTCGAGGTACTTACCGGAAACGATGGTAACAACACCGCTTTCGTCAAAACTGTAGCCTTTCATCAGCAGCAGGCTGGCCAGGATGTAGAGTAAAAACGGCAGGGCACAGACAAGATTGGTCAGACATGCCTTTCTCAATCGCTGTTCCAGATCCGGCACTGTCGATAAATCTATATTGTTCAACAGGTACATAGAACCGATAACCCGGGCGTTAAAGACCAGGAACAGTCCGAGAGATAGATTGAACAGCGAGAAAGCTGCCTCAAGGCCCATCAGCGGATGAGTCCAGCTCACTTGGTTAAACTGATTTAATGTAAAATTTGAACCGGTGAAGAATGTTCCGACCGCAGCACCGATTAATAAGATACCGACCGAACCGTTGATAAAAAGAAACAGTTCATAGGATTTCTCACCGAGCACATTTCCCGGTTTTTTACGAAATTCATAACTTACCGCCTGAATGATAAAGGTAAACAGGATCAGCATCCAGACCCAGTACGCCCCACCAAAGCTGGTGGCATAAAATTTAGGAAAGGCGGCGAACAGTGCCCCGCCAAATAACACCAGGGTGGTGAAGGTCAGCTCCCATTTTCGTCCAAGAGAGTTAATTACCAGTGCTTTTTCGATATCACCCTTGGCCACCTGCCAGAGCAGTGTCTGTCCTCCCTGTACAAAGTTGAGAAAAAGAAACAGAGAACCGACAATCGCAACAATGATCCACCAGAGCTGCTGTAAAATTGATATATCCAGATTTCCAATCATCTATTCACCCTCCGGTCCTTTTTTAATCTGTCTGAGCATGATTTTTACCTCTGCCAGCAACAACAGGGTGAAGAGACCGGCAAACATCCAGAAAGTCATCATCACATTGCCTTTATCGATATTGCTGGTGGCAACACCAACAGGCATCATACCCTGGATAGCCCATGGCTGGCGGCCAACCTCGGCAACCACCCACCCAGCCTGACTGGCGACCAGCGCCAGAAAAAATGAGAGAACTCCAAAAGGCAGCAGCCAGCGTTTTTGTTCAATGGTGTCTTTCACTCCATAAACAAGGAAAGCAATACAGATAATCCCAAAATAGACGGCCAGAAAAACCATGATGTGAAATGCATAGAATGTAGTCTGAACCGGTGGAACAGCATCTTCGGGAGTATTCAGATAACCATATCCAAGGTAGTCCTGGTTTACTTTAAATTTGGTAAGGGCCGTATCTGCCGCCCCAGTATCGCCACCCGTCTGAGCCTCTTTATATGCGATAAGATCAGTAAGTGCCATTTTGCCAAGAGTAATCTTCTCACCTATTCCGACAATGCCTTCTTCTTTATTACCCTGCACAAGATCATTAACTCCTGGAACAAAAGAGTCTAATGACCGGTTGGCAAGGAAAGAGAGCATATATGGGATCTTGATATCGAAAAGAAATGTCTCCTTGTCATCACCAACCTTTTTTTCCGGGTTGAGGATTCCAAATGCAACAAGATCCGCTTTCCGCTCCCCGTCATACAATCCTTCATATGCTGCCAGTTTCATGGGCTGTGTGTAAGCATTAATGTAGGCAGATTCATCACCGGTAAGCCCAACATAGGCAAAAGAGAACAATCCGAAAACAGACGCGACAAGAATTGATTTCTTGGCCATTTCAACGTGCCGCCGCTTGAGCAGGTAATACGAAGAAATAGCGATAACAAACATTGCACCCACCAGAAAACTGGAACTGGTTGTATGGGTAAATTTTGCAATCGCTACCGGCGCAAAGAGAACTTCCCAGAAGTTCTGCATTTCAAAACGCACGGTTTCCGGGTTAAAAGCCATACCAGTCGGCGCCTGCATCCAGCCATTGGCAACCAGGATCCATAGGGCTGAAAGATTTGAGCCGATGGCTACCATCCAGGTAGAAAAGAGGTGAAATCCTTTTGATACCCGATCCCAGCCAAAAAACATTACGGCAAAAAAGGTCGCTTCAAGGAAGAAGGCGACGATACCCTCGATCGCCAATGGCGCACCGAAAATATCACCAACCATCCACGAATAGTTTGACCAATTGGTACCAAATTGAAACTCAAGAATAATTCCGGTCGCCACCCCAATGGCAAAATTAATACCGAAAAGCGTCATCCAGAACCGTGTCAGATCCCGCCACTCCTGTTTGCCGGTTTTCACATAAATTGATTCGAAAAAGGCACATAAAAATGACAGGCCAAGCGTCAGTGGTACAAAAATCCAATGGTACATTGCCGTCAGAGCAAACTGTGCCCGGGACCAGTTCACCAGGCCCAGATCTATTTCACTCATGCTATACTCCTCCCTTAATTCTGTTTTTGAGCCGGTCGTGTAATCTGCTCCATTACATGATCGGCTCGTTGTTCATCTGTATTAAATTGAGTACTGAGAAAATCAGGAAAAAAGAATAATTTTAGAACAGCAAACATAATAATCAACTTTACCAGGATTATTTTCCACAAGGTTTTACCCAGAGTCATCGATCGAAAGCCATCACGATAAAATCTGAAAATCCTGCCTGGATATGAAAACATACTCAGTTCTTCCTCGACGTCATTTTTCTGCAAATCGTCTCCAGAGTAGCGGTGCAAAATCACGATATATTAGACTCGTTATAAATGAATTAATCAACTATTGATGACCCATTTTCTTTGTAATTCACCGGGACTATAGCGAACGGACAGGATGTTGTCAATAATAATTCCCATTACTAAATAGTTGCATCATTCAGGTCTGGTCAGCGGGTCAAAATCGGATTAATCATTGCCGGACCATACTTATTTCTCTAATCGTATTTCCAGCCATTGCCTTGCTGATAAGGTGTCTTATTATTTTCGTTGACTGAACAAAGGCGATCGTTACCTATCGTATCGATTGTACTTCATTTAAACGGTATCACAGGTGGGGATAATTGAATGGGAAAGGGTGTTAAATATGTATTTATCACATTCGGGGTACTCACCCTGCTATTTTGCGCTGCATTGCTCATTGTCCCGCATTTAATTGACGTTGATAAACTTAAACCCAGAATCGAACAACTTGTTAGTGAAAAGACCGGTTATCCCCTGAAGATAATGGGCACTATCGATCTTTCAGTCTTTCCCTGGGTTGGTATCAACTTTACAGACCTGGTACTAAATAATCCCGAAGACTTTCAGGAAAAAAAGTTTCTGAACATCAAAAACTTCGAAGCTCGACTCAAAGTTCTACCTCTGCTTTATAAAAGAGTAGAGATTAATCGGTTCATCATCGATCAGCCTGAAGTACTTCTTACGAGAAATGACGAGGGTTTCTGGAACTGGCAAGGAACAGGATCAGCCAGCAATACCGGCCGAGAAGAAGCGCCAGGTAAGAGGGAGGCATCACCGGAACAAACTGATAGCAAACCTGCCACCCAGCCAGAAGCGCCAAAACAGCTCGGAATCGAGTCACTTCTTGTTGGTGAGTTCGCACTCACCAATGGAAAAGTTGTTGTAGACGATCAACTCAATAAAACAACTCGTGAACTTTCAGATATTAACCTGACGCTCCAGGATGTTTCTCTGGACAGGCCCATTTTCATTACCCTTCTTGCACACCTTGACGACAACCCTGTCGAACTGACGGGGAGTATTGGCCCGGTAACTCCTGATCCATTAAACAGCAGAATTAGAATTGATATCGATATCGACCTGTTTAAAACCCTCGCCTTGAACACCTCGGGTTATATTGAAAATCTCGCCTCAGCGCTCTCATATGACCTTGCATTCAAAATATCACCGTTTAGCCCCAGACACTTGTTCTCTCAGCTCGGTCTAGACTTCCCCGCTGCAGCCACCGGGCCCCAGGCCTTTGAGTCAATAGAGGCAAAGGGTATTGTTTCAGGCACTAAATCCAGTATAACCCTGTCTCGTTCTGAAATCAGATTTGATGAATCAAACCTGCTTGCTGAATTGAGGGCAAAAGAGTTCTCAAAACCTGAGCTGGAATTTCATTTTAAACTGGATGACATCGAAATCGATCGCTATCTGCCGGCAGGAGAAGATGGAAAAGGTTCAAAATCAACCCCGGAGAGCAGCAAAACTCCGTTGCCGCCAACCAAAAAAGAGGGCGCAGCAGGTGAGTCTTCATCTCTCACTTCACCATCAGCTAAGAGTAACAGCACCGAAGGCCAAAATTCCGGAAACAGCCTCTCTGCCATAGAGAAAAAACCCGATTTTGAACCGTTGAGAAGACTCGTCATGAGTGGCGACCTGAGCATTGACACAATAAAAATGCATGGCGGAATCATCAGCAACCTGATGACTGCTGTAGACGCTAAAGACGGATTATTTAACCTTACCTCACTGAAAAGTGATCTCTACCAGGGCACTATCAGTTCAACGGGATATGTTGATCTTCGAAAAGCCGAACCGGTTAGCTCAGTTAAACTGAACATCGAAAATGTTCAGGCAGGTCCATTTTTAAGAGATTTTACTGACAAGAATATCATTGAAGGAACGCTCCAGGCAGACATAGACCTCACCGGATCCGGCATGACTGGAGACCAAATAAAAGCATCTCTTAATGGCACGGGGGAACTCTTTTTCCGGGATGGAGCAATTATCGGTATTGACCTTGCCCAGCTGGCCAGAAATATCAAATCAGGCTTTACTCTTGACCAGCAGAGTGAACGTCCAAAAACCGATTTTGCCGAACTGCACACCCCGTTCACCATAACCAACGGCTTGTTCGACACGCCCAAAACCACCTTGAAATCACCTTTTATCAGGGTGGATGGTCATGGGAAAGCAGATCTGGTCAGTGAAACCATCGATTTCAGGTTAACCCCAAAACTGGTTGGTACCATTAAAGGGCAAGGTGATCAAGAGGCCCGTTCTGGAATAACCGTTCCCGTTATCATTGGCGGCACCTTCGAAAAACCGACATTTGCACCAGATCTGGAAGCTCTTGTTCGAGAGCAGGGTATCGATAAGGAAGAAATTACTGAAATTCTGGAAACCGGTAAAATCTCTCCACAGCGAAAGGAACAGTTGAGCGAGGAAGTGGAAAAAGCAAAAACCTTATTGAAGGGATTATTTGGCAATTAACCCTTGAGCCTCCGTCAGATGGTGACACAATTGCTCCATGGTCCTGAAACCACTACTCTGGCCGAAAAGCAGCCGGCACCACCCAATGACAGAGGGGATAGGTCAATTACGTACACTGTCTTTGAGTAATTGGCTTACTTCCTCCATACCGATTTGCCGGTCCCCATTGATATCTTCAAGAGTCGCAGACGGCTCTGCCGGTGAGCCAACCAGAATTTTTATGCCGTGAGCAGGTCAGATAATTATTCAAGTAAATTGTTACTTACATTGGAAAGGACGCGACCATGCTATTGTGGGTAGACCACTTTGACAGGGTAAAATTCAAGCATTGGGTCACCGGAATATAATTATTTGCTTTTTAAGTGCTTGAAAGGCCAATTCTTTAGTAGAATAGTCGTCGAGACTTTGAGGCTACTCGGAAAACACCTTATGATAATCACAGACGCTCACGCTCATATTTACCCCTGCTACAATCTGGACGACTTTATCTCCTCTGCCTTTAGAAACTTCTTTACGGGTGCGCATAACCGGGCAGATTCAGGTAAAACAGCTGTTCTGTTCTTGACCGAAACAACGGGTAATAATTATTTCGAACTGCTGAGGGACAGGAACCTTCATGCTGACAATAATGGACAATCAAAACGCTGGTCTATTCTCAACACTGATGAGCAACACTCTTTACGGATAAACCATGCGGCCTTCCCGGATAAAGAAATAATTATGATCTCAGGTCAGCAGGTTGTTACAGAAGAAAAGCTTGAGGTTCTTGCCATTGCCTGCCATTCCCCCCAGGTTGACGGAATCCCACTGAAGGATACGGTGCGTTCAATTTCCACCGGTGAGGGAATCGTTATTCTTCCGTGGGGGGTTGGGAAATGGCTTGGTCAGCGGGGTCGAATTCTCGGGAATTTTATTGCGACAGACAGCAGTCCCCTTCTGTTTATAGGTGACAATGGATCTCGTCCACATTTCTGGCCGGTTTCAAGCCTGGAGCGCTGCCGGAAAACAAGACACCCCAGACTGCTTTCAGGAACCGACCCGCTGCCTCTTGCAGGGGAAGAACGAAGGGTCGCAAAATTCGGCTCAGTTATCCACGGGAGCATTGATATCCAGGAACCTGCCGAAACCCTGAAAAACCTTCTCTCCGATCCGGAAACAGAAATAACTGACTACGGAGATCTTCAGTCATCGCTCTCTTTTTTGAAACAGCAAGTTGCCTTGCGAATGGCTCGATAATCAGGTATCACAAGTCAATAACCTCAAATTTTGTCCATCTCCCCAATGAGTGGATATGCACTATGGAAAACAATTCCTTACAACGACAGTCACCGCTCGATATTATTATTATCGGTTCCGGAATTCACGGTGCGATCCTGGCGCTTGAAGCGGCACGAGCCGGATACCGGGTGGCTTTATTTGAAAAAGATGATTTTGGAGGCTCAACTTCTGCAAACAGTCTAAAAATCATTCATGGCGGTATTCGGTATCTGCAGCACCTGAACATCAAACGAATGCGGGAATCAATTCTTTCACGCAGATCTATGATGCAGTTTGCGCCGCATCTTGTCCAGCCCCTGGCCTGCCTGATGCCCACCTATGGCCATGGCATCAAAGGTCGTGAGATGATGCGCCTGGCTTTTTCGATTTATGACTTCATTGCCTGTGACAGAAATGTGAGACTCCCTGCCCCGTCACATCTCCCCGCAGGAGGGGCCTTGTCTCAGGAGCAAACGCTTGAAGAACTGCCAGGGATAAACAGCAATGGTCTTAATGGTGCTGCACTCTGGTATGATGCGATCGCCCAGAACACCGAACGATTGCTGCAGGAATATCTCAATGAAGCCAGCAGGTATGGCGCCGCCATTTACAACTACAAAGAGGTAGTCAGTCTCATATCTGACCAGGACAGAGTTACGGGCGTTGAGATACGCGACCGTTTAACCAAAGAGGAATTTCAGGTTCACGGCCAAACGATTATTAACACCTCGGGTCCGTGGGTTGATTCCCTGACTGGTTCAGCTCCAAAACTGTCTCAGGTAACGTCAGGCCGGTGGGCCAAAGCGATAAATATTGTCGTGAAAAAAAGGTTATTCGATCGTTACGCCGTTGGATTGGAGGGCTGGAGTGAATTCATTGACAAAGACGCCTTTATCAAACGTGGCAAGCGGTTGTTCTTTTTTGTTCCCTGGCGCAAGAACTACACAATGATCGGAACAAGTTACAAACCAGCAGACAGGTCCCAATCACGGATAGTTGAGAAGGGCGATGTCACCGAGATGCTCGACGATATTAACAAGATACATCCCGGGGCAAAACTTGAGTGGAACGATATCACTTTTATTCATGGCGGGCTGTTACCGTGCCAGCCGGATTCTGAGCAGGACGAGGGACACGACACCGTTCAGCTGGAAAAATCGACGCGAATAATCGATCATTCCAAAGCTGACTCCGTTGAAGGAATTATTTCGATCAGCGGTGTAAAGTATACAACGGCGCCCGATATAGCCTGGAAGGTCTTGAATCTATTGCAGCGACAGGGCAATGTTCCAAAGCGCGGCGGATCATACACCACTTCATCACGAACAGGACCACCGAGGGATCATGGAAAATTAATAAAATCCCTGGGCCAGAATTACCAAAAAATCAGGCAGCACCTCACATTGACCTATGGTACTCACTGGAGAAATGTGCTTGATTACTGTGAAGTCGATCATGCTTCTGCTGAAGCTGACGAGCTCTGGTTGTCCGTTGATCCTCCCCTCTTAAAGGCTGAAGTGATCTATTTTATCAGGCGGGAACAGGCGGTTACGCTGGCAGATGTTGTTTTAAGGAGATCACCCCTGGGATCGGCGCAGTGTCCGCCGGCCGATGTCCTGAAGAGTGTTGCTGAATTTATGGCGCAATTGCTTACCTGGTCGGAGGATGTCTGCAGGACTGAAATTGGGCAGGTTTACGACTCATACTCCCCCATAGAACACTGAAAAATAGAGATTTATGTTTCTTGAAACTCCAGATATAGAATCCTCAACGGAGGATTACGCAAGCCGGTTCAGTGGAGCCGTTGGCGAATATTTCCTGAATGTTCAGACTGATCTCACCCTCAAATGTCTCCCCACCGGCCAAGCTGCTTCAATCCTGGATGTCGGCGGCGGTCATGCACAACTCGCCGCTCCCCTGGTCAAACATAATTTTCGGGTGACCGTCACCGGAAGTGATGAATCATGCCGGATTCTGCTTGATCGAAGGCTGGAACCAGACAGTTTTCAATTCGAGATATGTGATATGCTGGCTCTCCCCTACGACAGCAACTCATTTGATTATGTTCTTGCTTTTCGTATGCTGCCCCATGTCGATCGCTGGCAACAACTATTGGCAGAGATGTGCAGGGTAGCGCGCACGGCAGTGATATTTGATTATCCGGATATCAGAAGTTCCAATATTTTATACGATACGCTGTTCTCTTTTAAAAAGAAATACGAGAAGAATACCAGAACATTCAAAATGTTCAGACGCTCCCAGATAGCCAAAGAACTAGAGGCCAATAACTTTTCTCTTCCCCAGTTCACCCCTCAATTTTTTCTGCCAATGGTTATTCACCGCTCACTAAAAAAGGTGAGCATCAGTAAAAGCATGGAAACGGCGTGCAGAGCCCTGTTACTGACAAAATATTTCGGCTCACCGATCATTGTCAAAAGCATGAATAAATGACACCTTACATAACATTTTAAAATCATCTCAGGCAAATAAGCCAATGGCCCAGCAGCCTCAAAAACATCTGCGAATATTACTCCTGGCCCCCCAGCCATTTTACCAGGACAGGGGCACACCAATAGCAGTACGGCTGCTGGCGACAGAACTTGCACGACTCGGCCACCAGGTAGACCTGCTCGTTTTCCATGAGGGAGAAGACGTTTCCATTCCAGGTGTCACCATATTTCGTACCAGATCCTCGCCATATATTAAGAACATTCCTCCCGGTTTCTCGCTGAAAAAAATAATCTGTGACCTCAGAATGTATGGTGTCGCGGACACACTGCTGCAGGCACATTCCTATGACCTGATACATGCCGTTGAGGAGTCGGTCTTCATCGCCATGCGTCTGTCAAAAAAACATGGAATTCCATACATCTATGACATGGATTCTTCCCTGCCGATCCAGCTGATGGATAAGGCGCCGTTTCTCAGAATTCTGGGCTCTCCACTCCAGTGGTTTGAAAAACGTGCTGCTCAGAACAGCAGCGGTATTGTCGCCGTCTGTCAGGAACTCGTCGACCTGGCAGTCAGTTACTCGCCACAGACCCCGACTGTCTGCCTGGAGGATATTGATCTACAGGAATTCAGGGATGGCGCTGAAGATCTCAGGTCAAAATATAACCTGGCCTCCCCGCTTCTGCTCTATGTTGGCAATCTTGAGAGCTATCAGGGCATCGATCTGCTGCTCGAAAGCTTCTCGGTTATCAAGGAAGAGCAGGAACCGCCTCAACTGGCAATAATCGGCGGATCGGAAAAACATATCAGCCATTACCGTGGCATTGCGAAGGAGGCCGGTCTCGAGCCGTTCATCTTTTTTTGCGGGCCGCGGGATTTTTCCCTGCTCGGCTACTACCTTGCCCAGGCCGATATTCTCGTTTCTCCACGAACCAAGGGCAACAATACACCGATGAAAATATATTCTTACCTCGGTTCCGGCAAGGCTATCCTGGCCACCAGACTTCTGACTCACACGCAGGTGCTCGATGACACCGTTGCCTGCCTCCGTGAACCAACCCCTGAGAGCTTTGCAGACGGTATAGTGACCTTGATAAACAACAAAGACGTTAGAGAGAAGTTGGGTGAAAATGGAAAAAATCTGGCCAGGGAAAGATACTCAATCGAGTCCTACCGAAGAAAACTGGCCGACTTTTACCAGGATATTTGTGATTAATTCCGGCAGTGTTGAAGAAACCATTAAAAAATCTGGCCAGAAGGCCAGGACTCGTTGAAAAAAGAAGTATCAGTAAATGTTAGCTTCACCGCCAGTCTCCCCACTGACGGGTAAAATACTGTCTACATCCCGATCCTCACCGGCACTGGTAATATAAATAGCTGAGCGGCCCAGGACGGGGCATTTTGTCTCGCATATTCCGCAGCCGATACAAAGACTATCAACAACATATGGCTGTTTCACGCGCACCTGCCTGCCCTGGTCATCAAGAACATCTGCCTGCCTGAACCTGATAGCCTTCTGGGGTGTCGGACAATGCTCCTCGCAGACAATGCATGGAATCCCCTTGGCATAGGGCAGACAGATGTTTTTATCAAACCAGGCATGGCCTATTTTGGTCGTATGTTTCTGCTCAAGAGTGAGTTCTTTGATCGCCCCGGTCGGACACACCTGACCACAGAGCGTGCAGTTGAACTCACAATATCCGGTACGTGCCACCAGACGGGGAGAAAATATCCCTTCTATTCCGGACTCGAGAAAGGTCGGCTGTAGAGCATTGCCAATGCATACCTGGATACATTCTGCACAGCGAACACACCGGTACAGGAAATCACCTTCTTCACGTGCTCCGGGCGGTCTGATCAGATTCGCCCGCTCCGGATAATTGATGTTTCGTACATTTAAAATCGGTGGAACCATTGCTCCTGCAGCAAGGGTCGTGATGAACTGCCGGCGTGACAAGGACACCTCATTTTTATCCCGTGCTAAGAAACCAGAGTTAAAACCAATAACCTGGCGGGGGCACTGTTCCAGGCATTCCATGCACAAACTGCAGTTCCCCATTACTATATTCCGATTCTCATCAATAGCCCCCATGCGACAGATCTGACTGCAGTGACGACACTTCCCGCAATCTGTATCCCCACCATTTACTTTCAGGAGGCTGAGACGGGAAACCAGACCAATGAGTGCACCAAGGGGACAGATGTTCCTGCAAAAGAACCGTCGCTGGACGAACTCCAGTAAAAAAAGTGCTGCAAACATGATAAAACTGGGGAGTACCAGGTCAAAATGCTTTTGTTCAAACGGAAGAACAGTCTCTTTCAAAAGAGAATAGAGTGGTTCTGTTACAAGATTGACGGCTGGCGGCGCTGATTCATAGGTAAATGAAAAAAACGATACAGCAAGGCCGTTAAATGCCGGGTACAGGGATTGGGTGAAGGCCCGGACAACAATAGAAAAAGGATCGAGATAGCCGACGAGCGGAAAATTCAGCGCTGATGAGACAACGAGGAACAAAAGAATTATCACCGCCAAGCGGGGAAATCGGGTCGGGTTGTTTCTGCGTTTTCCATGACCCAGCAACGGATGCGCGACATCAAGCATCGTACCGGCAGGACAAAACCAACCGCAGAACGCTCTGCCAAAAACGATTGAGGCCAGAAGAGTAATCAATGCCGGCGCCATTAAGCCAATGATTACTTTTCCCGCAAGCATCGTGCAAAGTGCCAGCAGGGGGTCAATACGAAATAGAATATTGACTGCATATTCAATGCTGTCATACCCCGTATAATCAGTTTTTATAAAAAGAAAGAAAAACAGACCCAGAAAAAAGGTCTGGCTGCAGATTCTGGCAACTCGTAAAGCGAAATATCTTCCTCTTGAACGCTGGCGCGGCCTTGTCTTCAAAAAATACGCTCCTCGACAGAGATCCTGTCCAGGTTCATTTCACCAAGTCCCATCTTATGGGCGGCAACGGTTGAGGAAATAGCTTCAGGCTGAAGACCAAAAAGAGTAGTCGCATATGCATCTGCCGCAACCGGATCAGCCGATGCCACAATGGTATCTACCTTCCGGACATCCTTGAGACGTCCTCCCTGGGGACCGTTTTTCATCAGCATTCGGGTCGCATCAACAACCGTCAGTTGAGGTCTGACCACGGTTGCTAAATCTGCAAGCTTCTGCCCGAGATCATGATGGAGCCGACCTCTGTTTCCGCCAATCACCCCCATACTATTCTTGAGGCCAAGGGTCAGCCTGCTCAGACCATGATGTTTTGCAGCCGGAACATTAATATAACAGTCTGCCAGCAGAGCCTCTTTATAGATGTCCCAGCGGTTCAGGGAAATCCCCTTTTCAATATCTACCGGAACGAACTTACGGTCATCAATATGTTCGAGCCTGACGGTTCGTCCCAGCGTCCCAAGGGTTTCTTCCATGCCACTGTTCCGGTAACATCGCCGTCTTTCATTACAGGTATGATCAAACACCAGTACCCGTGAAGCACCGGCCTCCAAAGCCAGTTCAGCCAATGTTTTTACCACCAGCGGGTGAGTGTTCGCACCCTGCTCAACCGAACGGTCCCAGCCGATATTGGGCTTAATAACGACGCTGTTTCCCGGACGGACGAACTGATTCATACCACCAAGCATCGATACAGCCTCCCTGGTAATGAGCCCGTAGTCATCTCCCTTTACCAGGGCGAGAGAGGAAACAGGCGGTGAGGAAGCGATGGCACGGGATATTGAAAAACGAGGGACAACAAGTGTCAGGCCGACGGAAAACAAGCCTACCTGTTGAAGAAATTTTCTTCTGTTCAGCGTGTTATTTCCCATAATGTAACAACCTCCGGTTCAACTGATTACTCGCAGACGAGTTTGAGGATCCGTCCGACACTGGGATAAAAAATAAGACTACATTCCCAAACGCCTCTCCTCTTTACCCAGATTGCTCTGCTGCATCCGTCTTTGCAGCCCTGCAAGGATGATCTCGTCACGATAGTCATTACAGGTGTATTTATTTTTTTTCTTCTCAGCGTTCACAACTCGACACCGCTCTCTATATGTATTTATTTATAAAAACATCAGCAATTGCGAAATAAGTACAAGAAATATAACTATTTTATACCCCAAAGAATACCTGAGAGCAATGCGTGGTACAGCAGATCCTGTCTATATTACTATAAGGAAGCATTGAAGGAAATAATGAGAAACAATAATAATCCCCTGACAACTGGAAAAGAAATACTTCGTGTTTATAACATCAGGATGATAAAACAACCCATGATTTGTCAGTAACTCAGCCCCAACCACGGCAACAGAAGAGGAAAAGATGTCGAAACCATATGAATTGCTCACGGAACATTTCCACAAACTAGCAAGACTCAATCATGCGATTACATTTCTTCAATGGGACCAGCTGGTCATGATGCCGCCAGGGGGAAATCAATCGCGTTCCAACTCAATTGCCGAGCTCTCAGCAATGTATCATGATCACCTCATCTCCCCTTATCTTGCAGAGCTTTTGGATAAATGCATGCAGCAATCGTCTGATGATGAGATAAAACGAAGCCTTTTGGAGATGACCAGAATGCATCGACAAGCTCTTTGTATCCCTGCAGATCTGGTGAAGGCGCAATCATTGGCGGGATCCAGATGCGAGCATGGCTGGCGGCAGCAGCGAAAAGAAAATGACTGGAATTCGTTTTTGGTCAATTTCACAGAAGTGGTCAACTTATCCCGGCAGGAAGCCATGGCACGCCAGGCTGCTGCTCCTGACAGACATAAAACCCCATATGATGCCCTGCTTGATCTCTATTGCACGGGTGACAGTAGTGAACTGATTGCACAGATCTTTACTGAACTAAAGGCGGAAATTCCCAGCCTCATTGAAGAAATATCTGAAAATCAGGCGCCGGAGGCTACTCTTCTCCGTGGTCCCTTTTCCATAAGCAGCCAGAAAAAACTCAACCATAAATTAATGGAATATCTCGGCTTTAATTTTGATGAAGGCCGTCTCGATGAGAGCAACCATCCTTTCAGCACTGGCGACCGGGGTGACCATCGCATAACCACGAGATTTCGCCGCAAGGACTTTTTAGAAGCGCTGCTGGCGACAGCTCATGAATCCGGGCATGCCAGTTATGAAGCGGGTCTGCCTGGTGATTGGGATGGACTGCCAATTGGCTCTTCGAGGAATATGTGTATCCATGAGAGCCAGAGTCTGCTCTTTGAAAAGCATCTCTTTCTTTCAAAGCCTTTTTTCGCATTTTTCACAAAAGCGATACATGAATATCTTCCTGTGACATCTGAGATTTCAAGTGAACATATCTGGTCTGTCTGCAGTCAAGTACAACCGAGCTTAATCCGTGTAGAAGCAGACGAAGTGACCTATCCACTCCACGTTATTCTTCGTTTTGAGATTGAAAGCAAACTTATGAATGGCGAACTCGAAGCTTCTGAAATCCCAGACGCCTGGGATGATAGAATGAAAAAGTATCTGGGCTTATCAACAGCAGGGAACTACACCGATGGCTGTCTGCAGGATATTCACTGGACCGATGGCTCCTTTGGATACTTCCCCTCATATACCCTGGGAGCATTGAACAGCGCTCAGCTTGTTGCTGCTATCAAAAGAGCTCACACTGACTGGGATGAGAAGCTGGGACGAGGAGAGCTTAAATTTATACATGACTGGCTAAGCGATACTATCTGGAGTAAAGCCAGTTCCATGGACTCTCAGGATATTATATGGGCGGCAACAGGCGAAGGTACAAACCCCGGATGGTTTCTTGCCCACCTCAGAGAGAGATATATTACCCAGGAGTAATAGCGCATATACAAGAATGCTGAAAATGCACCACCTGGCTATGCCGTCAGATCTTTACCCTTTTGCTGTCGAAAAATCCGGTTCACACCGTTCACGATAAGCGCTCCGAGCACCAGACCGCCGCCCGTCAGGGTATTTAGGGAGACCTGCTCTCCCGCCCATAACCACGCCCAGGTCACACCAAGAATAACCTCAAGTTGAGCCAGCAACAAGATTTCGGGTCCCGGCAGTTCTCTGCTCAGGCGAACAACAAGGAGACAGGGTATGGCAAGCTGGAAAATGCCCAGAAGCGAAAGCATCCCCAGATCATGGACTGAAGCCTGAAATGGCCAGGACAGCGGCAAGGTCGTGAGCGCTGATAGAATCGCTCCGATCAACACAGCCAGCAGCATATCTTGAGCAGGCTTGTCATCTGAGGCGGTCTCCGAGCCCTTGTTCAGGCCAACATGCTGCAAGACGGTGAAGTTAACTGCAGCCGCCAATGGTACCGCCAGAGCAACAGCGGAGCCGATCAGAGAAAGTGATGCATCTCCCTCATCAAGAAACATCCATGCTATTCCCATACCTGCACAGACAATTGCAAGCCAGGTTACCACCGGCAGGCGGTGATTGAGAAAGAGACGGGCAAAAAGTGCTGAGATCAACGGTCCAATCGCCATGATAATCAGGACATTGGCCACCGTGGTCAGGGTGATTGCGATCATGAATGCGGAGAACATAAAGGACCAGCAGATCCCGGAAATCCAGATAACTCCAGGAGAATATAATAATCTGCGCCAGAGACCGGGGCCGCGGAGTAAGGTCAGCATAACTGACAGAGCAAGGGCATTAAAAGCACTGCGCCAGAAAGTCACCTCGAAGCTTGCGGCAGAATCCAGGTGTCGTGTTACCACACCGGCCATGCTCCAAAGCAGGGCTACTAAAATCATCAATGATACTGCTCGAGCGTGTGACATAACCGGCGCCTCATTCCTTGCAACTGGTGGATAATTCCCACATAGAAGATGTGAACAGCAATGGTGCTTTTAGCGTCTCCAGCGAGATCCGGTAAATTATGCGTTCCAGGTGATTACGTCAAGGATATTGAATGTTTCTTGCTGCTGTTTTGGCAGTATTATCCAGCTGGCTGATCCCGTGCTGATCGATCAGAACAAACCTGATCTGGCAGTTCAGAAGACGCCGGTTACCACGGACAGTGACATGGATCATTGCCCCCTGTCTTCATGGGTTAAATGCGAAGAGGCTCCGATCGACAAGATATGCTTGTGTTTTTGTCCAGATTGAGCGAAAAAGACTTTATAGTCAGTCACTCAGCAGACTGGCTGGCTCCAACAATGAGCTGGGCAGGAACAATTCCTGGTATTTCAATTATCCCAGTGCCACATCAAGCGTCATCATTATGGAAAACCCGATCATTACCCCTATTGTGGCAATATCGGAGTGCTTCTCTGCCTGGGATTCCGGGATAAGCTCTTCAGCCACAACGTAGATCATCGCACCAGCTGCAAATGACAAGGCATAGGGAAGAAGCGGCTGCATGTAGATTACCGCAAACGCTCCAAGCACACCGGCAATTGGCTCGACCATACCGGAGAATTGACCATACATAAAACTTTTGTATCTTGAGAGTCCTTCGCGCCTGAGTGGTACAGAGACAGCAGCTCCTTCTGGAAAATTTTGAATGCCAATACCAATTGCCAGGGCAATTGCAGCACCGATTGATGCTGCAGGATGACCCGCTGCGGCGGCACCAAAAGCCACCCCGACCGCCAACCCTTCAGGTATGTTGTGCAGCGTAATTGCCAGTACAAGCAAAACTGACCGTTGCCAGGTTGTCTTCACACCCTCAGCTTCAGTTGTTGGGAAACCTGCATGTAAATGCGGTAAGAGTTTGTCTGTGCCCCAGAGAAAGGCGCCACCACTTAGAAACCCCACAAGCGCAGGAATCCATGGAGTTCCTCCTGCTTCTTCCACCATTGCAATGGCGGGGGCGAGAAGTGACCAGAAGCTGGCTGCTATCATGACACCTGCAGCACTGCCGAGCATTCCATCCATCACTTTTCTGTTGATTTGTTTGAAGAAAAAAACCACACTCGCGCCGAGTGCTGTCATAAACCATGTAAAGCAGGTTCCCAGCAGCGCCTGCATTACAGGAGAGAGTGCTAAAAACCATTCTAACATTGTGCTTCCTCTTGCCAATTATTTTAAAAGTGAGATTCTCTTGTCCTAACCAAGCAAACGTTTACCGCATGTTTATGTGTTGTATCCATTTTCCCTGAAAACTTCAACACTTGAAGTACCCTCTTGGTTCAGAGCACCCTCATGTCCCAATTCATCGTTTTATTCAGGCATTATTCTGGATTTTTTGGTACCCATTGTCTTCCTATGATCATGTAAAGGAACACCGAGCAGAGAATCAGATACCCAAACATCTGCACATTTTTCGTTTTGAGAACAAAAGCGATGGTTACCGTTATGGTGGAACAGATTATAAAAAACAGTGGCTTGGGTATCTCTTTGAGGATCACCCGACCAAAATGCGCAAAACGTATGTGGCTTACCATAAGCCCAACAGACAAAACTGCAAAAAACCATAACAGATTTGGTTGAACAACAAGCGCGGCGCCGAGAATAATTAACGCTCCGGCGGGGCTGGGAAGACCGTTAAATATACCCTCGGGTAGATCAGTTCGTTTCTTGTCGACGGCAATGAAGCGGACCAGCCGATAAGCCACACCGATAAAGAAGATGGCGGCAAAAAGCCAGGCCATGGCACCGCCCGACTTTACGATTACATAAGCTGGAGCAAGTCCAAAACTGACAAAATCTGCAATATCATCCAGGTAGGGGCCATACTTGGTACCTCCATGTTTTTCTGCCATCCTGCCATCGAACAAGTCAAACAGCTGTCCTACGATTATAATGGAAATAGCCCAGGCAAAATATCCATTATGGGTCAGAATAAGGGATGCGATACCACAACCAAAATTCAGTGTTGAAAGGATGTCGGCATACAGTCTGTTGGCAACGAACTTGAAAATTACCGATGCCGACGAGAGAATAATACAAGCCAGTAAAATTTCATCACCAAGGTCAATGACTTCAGGATTTTTCTCGAGAAGGGCACAAAAAATAACCAGTCCAAAACAGATAATCGCCTTGATTTTACCAAAGTTATTGGCTGCCCCGGAAGAATTAAGGAGATTAAGAATATGTCGAGCAAAAAACTGGCCAAACAGTTCCACTGCCACGAAAATCCAGACAAGTTTAATTGAAATTATTCCACCATAGGCAAAACCCATTAAAGGAGGCAGGTAGGTCAGCTTATCACACATCGGATCCAGCCACTCACCCCATTTCGTACCAAGATTGCACTGTCTTGCTACAACCCCGTCAACTCCGTCAAGTATGGCGGCAAAGGTAAAGATGAGAATTGCAATGGATTGATATTGGAAAACAAAATAGAGAAAAAAGCCGACCATCGCCATTGCTGTCCGCCAGTAGCAGATGGCATTGGGGTGCAGCAGCCATAGATGTGATTGTATGTAATCCTGCATGGACTTTTTGTGTACCATGCGGGAGAACCAGTAATAAAAAGTGGTTCCGATGGCCCCTGCAATACATATGACCAGTAATCTTTCCATATATTCTCTCGCTTTAGGCGCGAACTCCTGCAATGGAATCTTTTTTAATAAAACAGCAGCCTCTCTGTCACAGGCCTGCTTACCATTTTAACACAGAAAAATCTATTCCTGTGTGATTTCAGAGCGCTCATCAAGAATAGATCGCCTCTTCAATTATCGGAAATTGCCTGTACAAAGGAACCATAGTCTTTTATATGGAAATAACCGGTATTCAGTTGTGACAGTATTCTACGGTAAGGATCGAAGCAGCGGCTAAAGTAGAACATAAACAAATTTTAACCGGTTACCTTTTCGCCATAGGGGCAACGGCTATCTGGTCAGGCTATTTTATTGTCAAAAAAAAATTTGTTATTTCTGCTTAAAAGTAGCATTTTAAAGGTGCACATAACTGTTTTTTTTAGTCGTTACTGCCGTCAGGAAAACAACCACTTAACAGTAAAACGGTATCTTAATGGTCTTGAATTTCCTGTTATACCTTCTCTATGGGCTGGCCTTCTTTACGCTGGGCGTCGCAATTCTCTCACGGAATACCCGTTTTAGTGAACTTGGTATTGCCAAAATTCTCTGGCTACTTGCTGTTTTTGGTATTATTCACGGTTTTCACGAGTGGCTGGAACTTCTCGAACAACTCAACCCGGAGATAAAAACCGTACCATTTTACCAATTACGCCTGATAGTTGTCAGCACCTCATTTCTATTTCTTCTCTACTTTGGTCTGTTTCTCAATATCATAACGCTTTATGGTGATCAGGCCCTTGTGAAGACGCCTGACATTATTAAACTGCTGGTTGGTATATCTGCTCTGATGCTCATTCTGGGAGCTATGTATTTCGACCTTGATAGTGGCAAGGACATTAACGTGCGCCGTTTCATTGCATTTCCAGGTGGGTTGTTGGCTGGAATCGGGCTCATCATATACTCTCGAACCGTACGCTCTTTTTCGGTAAAGGTTGCTGGTAATTTTATAGTGGCTGGGATTTGCATGACCTTCTATGCCCTATTCACCGGAATAATCCCATCTGACTTTATTATTCCGCTGTTTGATATAAAAATAATATTGTTACGGGGAGGAAGTGCCTTTCTGATCATGTTTTTTACCATCAGGGCGCTCTCAGTTTTCAACCTTGAGCAGCGAAAGCTTTTTAACGAACAGCTTCAGCGCTTTGCACAATCGGAGAAATTGTCGTCCATGGGAGTTCTGGCAGCCGGTATTGCCCATGAGATAAATAATCCCCTTACCAACGTTTCTCTCAACCTGGAATTGCTCAAAGACATGGTTGGTGGTGACGAAAAAATAAACAAAAAACTTGATTCAATTGATCGCAATGTGAACAGGGCCTCCACGATTGCAAAAGAGTTACTCCATTTTTCTCGAGAGAAAGAGACAGCACTTGAGCTTACGGATCTCAACCAGGTATTAATGAGTACTAAAAATCTCCTTAAAAACCAATCGAACAGTCCCGATATTCAAATGCGGCTCAATGACATTCCGAACGTTATGGGCATCGCCTGGAAACTTGAGGAAGTATTTATTAACCTGCTGATGAACAGTATCGATGCATGCGAGGAAGAAGACATTATTGAAATTGAAACCTCTTTTAACGGTACCAGTGTTCAGGTAATGATTAGTGATACAGGTCATGGTATAAGTGATGATATTGTTTCACAGGTGTTCGATCCGTTTTTTACCACAAAGGAAATCGGAATGGGCACAGGTCTCGGTTTATCCATATGTTACAATATAATCAAGCAACACGGTGGAGAAATCTCCCTTGTGAGCAGCGAACAGGGGGGAACAATAATGACGACAACGTTTCCGGTGATCACAGATGAATAACAAAATTATCTTTGTCATTGACGATGATCAGGATTTGCGTGAAAGCATCATTGAAATTCTTGAAGGGAACGACTTTACAGCCATTGGCTGTGAAACAGCCGAGATAGCCTTGCAGAAACTCAAGGATCAATCTCCTGACCTTGTCATTGTAGATAACATGATGCCGGGCATGGGCGGGATGGCATTTATTCCATTATTGAAAAAGGACTGTTCCACGGCGAAGATTGTAATGATCACCGCTTTTTCGACCGTCGACAATGCTGTAACAGCCATGAAACTCGGTGCCGATGACTATCTTGCCAAACCTTTCAGACGCGACGAACTTCTTGTAGCAGTCAGGCGCAATCTGGAGGAGCTGAGGTTTGATCAGCAGTTAGATGATCCAGGCATGGATGATTCCCTTGCCTGCCTATCAAACCAAATCAGACGACAAATTTTAACCACCTTGTCCACTAAAGAAAAAATGCGATTCATGGATATTACCCGTCATCTCGAAATCAGCGACCACACCAAGGTCAATTTCCACCTGAAAAATCTCAAAAACCACAATCTCATCACCCAGGATCGTGAGAAAGCATATCTTTTGACGCCAGAAGGTGAAAAAATGGTAGATTGTCTTTCCCTACTATCACAGCGTATTTCTGAATAATTTCAGGCTATTGATTTTTTTTTGTGAACTGAAGTTCACAGGTCTCTGTGGTTTTGTGAAAAATCTTTATCTGGATTCAAACTAATAACATTCATATTTTGATACTGTCCAAATAGTCCGCACGATCATCCAAAACCATTACAGGAGGAGAATATGAAAACAGTAGGAATTCTAACGATGGCTTCCATTTTCACGCTCAGTGTTTCTGCCTATGGTGCAGACCAGACCCTGGTGAGTACAAAAGCCGGTTCACCCATTGTTCTCGACGGCATGGCTGATAAAGCCTGGGACGGGGCAAAGGAAATTACCGTTACTCTTGACGAACTACCCTATGAGCCGAGCAATGGTTATGAGGGTATGCGTGATACTGAGGTTTCTATCAAATCACTGTATGATGACAACAGTGTCTATTTCCTGATTACCTACAAAGATCCAACCAAAAGCCTCGCCCGTTTTCCATGGGTCAAGCAGTCTGACGGGTCCTGGAAAAAACTCGCCGACAAAGACAGTACCGGTCATGACAATACCTATTATGAAGACAAATTGGCCATGTGGTGGAACATCAGTACCAAAGGTTTTGAAGAAGAAGGCTGTATGATCGCCTGTCACCTCAATGAGCCTGGCGATAAATCAGCAGGGCGAAAATACACGGCATCTGAGGGCGAAACCATCGATATGTGGCACGCAAAATATGTTCGATCACTGCCGATGGGAATGTTTGATGACCAGTATGTCGATGACAATACTGACCCCAAGAAAAACGGGGGCTGGGGACGTAAAGGTGATACTGGCAAAGGCGGATACACCAATAATGATAACAAGGATAAATCAGCTCCCGCCTATATGAACCTGGGTGCTAACGATGATGATAAGTATTATGTAATTCCGAGTAAAAAAGTCCCCTTTGTCGACACCTTTAAAGAAGGTGATATTGTTCCAGGTATCGATATTCAGCCAATGATGGGCGGCCGCGCAGATATCCTGGCTCGTAATAACTACGAGAACGGCATGTGGACCATGGAGGTTATGCGATCCTTGAAGACTGAGGGTGAGAATGCAGAAACCCAGGACGTTCAGTTTACCGATATGAGCAAGACATACCCGTTTGGTATTTCTGTTTTTGATAACTCACAAATCAACCACCTGTACCATCTTGATACACTTGAGATGAAGTTTCAATAGACGAAGATTCAACACTAGCTCTTCATTAATAAAAAGGGTTACATCAGGCAGAGATAGTCTTTAATGGCTGTCTCTGCCTTTGAAGTTTTAGGAGATAATCCCTCCACTCCGATGCATATACACTCGGCATCTAATGAGCAAGAGTAAACTCCGTAGTTCAGTTCTGCACAAATTGACTTCAGAAATATTTACAGGAAGCATATCAACTTCACGAATAGTCTACAGGAGCAGAGGCTGCCAATGAAAATCTCTACCATTGCACTGGAATGTGTCCCCCGTAAGCTATCAGGATTTATCTCAGTCAAAATTAGAATACCACAGGGGGCTTTCTG
>RCNC010000012.1_pt1 | contig 74529 bp, 72 predicted proteins | sample 2041301 | NCBI WGS metagenome assembly RCNC01 (sample SAMN09708231, study PRJNA481090) | Marine sediment metagenome, whole genome shotgun sequencing project. | biome: marine sediment; feature: ocean; material: sediment; isolation source: Sewage treatment plant 13A marine sediment (STP13A) ...
CGTAATTACCACTATTTTATAAAAACCGATTCCATGAAAAAGTCATCGGGAAACAGTTTCAACGCTCAGTTGTTTTTCTATCTGATTAAACCAGGAATTTTGTTCGTCCTGATCGAAAAACATTGAGGTGTCTTCATCGAAATCTGTGTGTGTGTTGAGATCTGCTTCTATAATTTCATGAGCGGAATCAAGAAGTACTTTCATTAAATCTTCCTTGACCTCAACGTCTGCTCCTCCCACTGCAGTGTAATCCTGCATTTTTCTCGTTAACTCGACAGTAACTCTACGCGCAGTTAATTCTGCAAGAGCAAAATGAATTTGTTCATGCTGAAGAACATACGCTGTCTTTTTTTCAGAAACAGCCTGATTCCACCATGAGCATGAGGGAATAAAAACTGCCTCAAATGAGATGTGTGTGAAGTTGGCGACATAGAGCAAATTCCCATAGTAAGGAACCTTTGAGATTTGAGCATTTGTCAGGCGAGACGGACGAATACTGAGACAAGACCGAGCATTGATGGACTGATGGTATTGCTGGTAATCCGGCGGCAGTGTTTCTGCCTTGAAATCGTCGATCTTCAGATCCCGATAACTGAAACCTGTCTCCCATGCCTTTGCTGTATCTGGATGAGTGTAAAATTTTGGCCGGGCATATTCTGGTAACGGGGCGCATGAGGAAATAAAAAGAACAGAAACAAGGGTAATAATAATTTTGAACAGGTTAGGAAAGGCGGATACCAAGAAGCCCATCAGTTATAATACCGCCACTGTTTTGGATGCAGGAGATAACATCGTATCTTTAAAAAATCTTCGAACCGGCAGCCCCCAAACAACCAAGTCCCGTATGCAGCACCACAATGCCAGAGCAAGATTCTTCCGGATATGTTCGCTCATCTGCTACCTGACAAATTGGCGTTGATCTGGCCACCAAAAAATCGAATGCTCTTTAGAGGAAAATCGGATCGCTGATATCAATACTTTCGTGAAAAATAGTTGATGGGACCACCCACAAGAAATAGATACATTCCTGCAATAATGAGTGATAATCCCATATAAACGCTAGCAGGTAAAAGCAGAATTCCAACTGTTCCCACACTAGCACCGAAGGTTGCGTATATTATGCATGACCTCATCGTATCTGCCCCATGTTGAAAACTACCGATGGTAATGCTTTTTTTCGGAGTATCAGGTATATCAACTCCACTTCACACTATAAAGTAAGCATTAAATTCAAAAATGAACCCTGAACCTTCGGTAGTTCCGCAAGACAAATGAACATACTTGATTTTTTACTAGTAATATTTTTCGGTTGTAAATGATATTTTTTTACCTGCTGCCCTATATAATCAGAAAAACGGCATGTGCAGGAGACAAATATCAAAAAAAGGCGGGCGGAACGGGCAGGTCCCCGGTAATTTTTTTTTAGAAAAAACGATACCGTTTATAGTACGCATCAGGTTGCTTATTGACAATTCTGTCTTCGTTAAGCATGAAATACGGTTGATGAAGCCAGTAAGAGACAAAGACGATCGATTTAGTCGGTACATTATCGAGGACCCTGTGAATCTCCCCATGCTCTTCGTACTTTGACCGTGAGTATGATGAGCAGGAGGCTTAAGCCGGCAGTAAGCGCGATCATCAGATATGAGTTAGCAACGGCGACTCCGGGAACCAGCCAGAGACTGTGTAGCGGAGGATATCGTGACAGCCAGCCCACATCAGCATCCTGTATGATCATCCGATGCTGCATGGTACGCCCGAAAGGAGGTGCTTCCCGGGCAATCAGTCCATCAAAAAAATTGTTTGCCTGAAAGAGACGTAACTCCCCTCATCTGAGGTTAAAAAGGAGTGGTGAGAAGCCTTCAAGCCCACTTGGTAGCAAAGCAATACACCCCACTGGAATGTTCCCATCTTTATATAGAAAGTATTTCTCACCTCTTTCAAACTCTGAGAGTACCCAGGATGTTGTACAAAAAGATGGGTGTTTCGGAGCATTTTTTATTTTAATATTAAACTGTTGGGCAATGTCCTTGTTTGCCTCACTGACAATAAAGGCAATAGATTCGGCGTCATTAACCGTGGTGGGGAATACAGCGGACATTATACTTCAGCATCATATTCAGGTATGGATTCCTTTTCTTTCACTGCTTCAGCAACCCATTTTTTCATGGAACCCAGCGACATCATTGCCTCCATATAGGCGCGAGAGATATCATCAACCTTGATGCTGTAGCTGTTAAATCGCAAAACAATCGGAGCGTACATGGCATCAGCAATTGAGAACTCACCGAACAGAAAGTTTCCCGCTTTGGAAAAAAGGTGCCGGCATGATCTCCATATTTCGCAAACACGATCGATTTCAGACTGAAGTTCTAGGCTGATTTTATCCATTTCGGTCTGTTTTCTGCAGTTCATCGGCAGACTGTTTCGTATTTCAAAGAAACCTGAATGCATTTCGTGGCTCACACTCCTAGCCATAGCTCTTGCTGCCATGTCATGGGGCCAGCAGCTTTTTTCGGGGTATAATTCTCCAACATATTCACAGATAGCCAGAGAATCCCATACTGTTAGACTTCCATTGCAGAGAGCAGGGACTTTTCCTGAAGGCGAATGTTTTAATATTTCACGCTTGTAACCGGCTTGAAACAGCGGAATTCTCACTTCCTCGAAGGGAATACCGACCTCTTTCATCAAAATCCAGGGCCTAACGACCATGAAGAGTAGTTCTTATTTCCAATGATGAGCTTATTCACGACATCCCCCTATTCAAGTGATAAAACGTTTATACACTAAATAAATTCTGCTCCAGCATCAGCAACTTTTTCTTTGCACTGAGCCCTCCCGCATAACCGACAAGATCACCCTTACGACCGATAATCCTGTGGCAGGGAATCAGAATCGAAATGCTGTTGGCGCCGTTTGCGCTGGCGACAGCCCGCACTGCTTTTTTATTGCCAATTCTTTCTGCAAGCTCCAGATAACTCGAGGTTGCTCCGTAGCTGATGGTTAGAAGTTCACGCCAGACATGTTTCTGAAAATCAGTACCTGTCATTAAGAGCGGTATCTCGAATTTTTTTCTGCGGTAGGAAAAATATTCTTCCAGTTGCATGCGGGTATCTCTCAATAACTGGTTATCTTTCGGTACAAATACAGCTTTCAGATGTCGTGCCAGTCGCTGGTCTATGGCGGAGCGCATTTTCCTGTAGCGCCAATCGCACAAACAGAGTCTTTCATCAAAACAACCGAGGATTAACTCTCCGTAAGGGGTTTTAAAGGACTGGGTATGAATCTGATTCAAAATGAAACCCTTTGAAATTTACTTCAAATTCGAGCAGACAATGGTTCCACAGCTGTTTTTTTAATAGTTTGCCGACACTGTTCTTTGTTTTCAGTTCAACCAAGGCAACATTACCAGGATAAAGCTGTATTGCAAGAACCCCCTTATTGCAACAGAAAATCCGATAAACAATAGAGCAGATTTACCCCGGGAGTTTGCCACCTTTATCGTAAGACTCAGTCATCGTTGTTCCCTCATCAATCAGTCCGCACGCTCGAGTGGTTCCGCCCCTGTTTCACGCTTTTCAGAAAAAAAACCATTTTTCAGAAAATGAAGTGTTTGATCCTGGACATACTCAGCGTTCATGATAAAGGAGTGACTCTGAGGAACAACGATAAAATCTGTCATTCCTTCAACTTTGGCACGTTCGACAGAAACCTTGCCATCGTTTGCGCCCCGAAAAAATGAAAGCAGCCAGGTATCAAAAAAGGCCTGCTCATTACCTGCAATAATACCCACCGGATAGTCGACGGGTCCAAGCCGGTTGGGAACCGAGTCCTCATCTGTTGACAGTTGCTGACCGGCAGGGCCGTTGACCCAGCTGAAATACCACCGCTCTTTGAGGTCATCGACCGCTTCGCTGCCACCGTTCGGAGGGCTCAACATTACAATCCGGCCCAGCCTCTCAGGTCTGCTTTGTTTTAACGCCATTCGCACCACGATCCCCCCCATTGAGTGCGTTACGAAATGTATTTTGTCGGGATTAAAGTATGCGCACTCCTCGAGTACCGGTGGTATATGGTTTTCTGCCAGCTTCTCTATAGTTTGTTTTCTTGACGGGTAGTCAAGATTGACCGTGTGGTAGCCGACTTGAGTTAGTTTGTTCTGCATTTTCTTCATGGAATGATAGGTCCGGCCGAGACCATGAATCAATATCACACACTCATTTAATCCAGGCTCTTGCGGAATCATGGTTTTTGATTTGCTCAGCGTACCACAGCCCGACAATACCAGAAAAACTGCGCAGAAAACGGCGAGCATTTTGAAACTGTTTTTTAGCCGACGAACCATACGCTGGACGAACATTACAAAAATCATTTAACCCTCAGGCACATATCATCAGGGTGGGACGCCCTGTTCTTGATCATCCGTGTACACCAGATCCGATTTGTCATGCAAACAATTTTCACTTCAGGACTATAGCTGACCCTCGATCGGCAAAAACGCACCGAAAAAATCACCCAGGCTCTGAAAGAGTCCACGGGACGGCTGACTGCTGAGAATCTTGTCTTTGGCCTGCCAGTGGATTTTATTATCATCTGTGCGAAATAAGCGATAACCATTTTCAGGCTTCATGATCTCTTCGAGGAAATCCGCAAGCGCTGAGGAAAGCTCAGGTGAATCAATGAGCAGACCATTTTCTGAATTAAGCACCAGCGCTCGAGGATCGAAGTTTAATGATCCGATAAAACATTTACTTCTGTCAGAGACAAGCACTTTTGCATGCAGTGAGATAAAAGGAGCTCTCACCGGTTCCACATCGGCCTCAGCTCGAAGGCTGCTCGACGGCTGATGCTGAAACTCATAGAGCTCGGCACCGCTATCTAAAATCGGCCGTCGATATTTTTTATAATGACTGCTGACCAGTGTATGGTTGGTAGAAGCTAAAGAGTTGGTTACGATCTTTATAGTAACGCCATCCTCATGTATCGCTTTCAACTCATCCAGCATATCTCCTACAGGGATAAGGTATGGGCTTGCCAATATTAATTCATCTTCGGTGGGATCTGACAGATACGCAATCATATCAATCAGACGATAATCCTGGCCATGGATCTTTACCGGGTCATCTTGGAGAAAGTGGGCCTCTCCGGTAACCATGCTGTTCTGCAGTTCCTGAAGCCATGGCTGCCAGTCAACAGGCTCCAGGGGATAAGAGACGAGTTGACTCCTGTTCTCTTTAAGATATGTTGAAATTGACTGGCGCATGTCATAGAAACTGCTTGGGGGAAGGACCACCTTCCAGCCGCTGACGGGATATGCTGCCAGATTGTTCCAGTAGTCATCAAAGGCATGAGAGCTTTCTTCAATAACTGCCCCGACAGACAGGACATCTATATCAACAAAATTATAGTCCCCGCCCAGACCGAAATATGAATTCCCTATGTTGCGTCCACCGGTAATTGACAGGTGATTATCAACGATCATCAGTTTATTATGCATCCGCCTGTTGAGTTCTTTCATACTGGCAAGAAAATTAAGCGCACCACCAATCGCATAATCGCGTGAAGGATTTGGATTAAATACCCTGATTTCCAGATTGGGATGGGAGTTAAGAGCGACAAGGTTTCTGGTACTTGCAGCAATACCTATATCGTCAACCAGGAGTCGAACTTTTACGCCCCGATCGGCAGCTCTTAAAAGACGATCGAACAAAAGTGTTCCTACCGCATCACCCTGCCAGATAAAATATTGAAGATCGATAGAACTTATTGCCAGATCTGCAAGTGCCAGTCGGGCCTCAAGGGCTTCCTGACCATTGGTAATCAGCCTGAAACCTGACTTTTCAATTCCATTCTTCCGATAAAATTCAGCTGATAACGCTGCAAACGATCCTGACATGGCAGGTGGTTGTGCAGCCTCATGCGGCAGCTCCGGTCGGGACGGTAACGAGGCACAACCTGAAACCAGAAGAGAAAGAAAACAGCCAGTCAGTAAATATTTAAAAATTCCATGTAATTTATTTTTCATCAGACATCCATGGGTACGTTGAATTATACAGAGTCGCTATATAACTCAAAACAGCACGTTTTTCGCTTCAGGATAACAGAATGTATAATTATGTGAACCCCATTATGAGTTATCCTGTTATGCTCTGGCAGCACTCTTTATACCATAACAGCCACCATCAATATAAAAGAAGCGGCAGGACATCAGGTTTGCGGGAAGAAAACTTCCAATAATTTATTTTTAGGACACGCTCACCTTCCTGAAAAAAGAGTGAGAATTTTACCCACCGGGTATAAATAGATAGGAACAAGCCCATAATAAAACAGTAATTAACACCTGATCGGTAACAACCTTTGAGGAAGGAAGACACCATGCACACTCTGACATCCGAACAGCAACAGCAAATTAAGGAGATCGTCGGCGACCCAGACGACCGTGAAGACTGGCTAAAACTTGAGCACCCAACGAGGTATGATCTGAGGAAAGAGATAAAGATGTTGCTTGGTCCCAAAAATGTAATGGCCCTCGGGAACATTTTTATCTGATCATCATTTCATCACAACTGTTATATCATGATGTTATAGAGTTCTTATGGCCTTACCCACATCACGGCGTCTTGTTGTTCAGGTTATTGTAGCAACACTTCTCAAGTTACTTCTCAATACAGGGCGTCGGTTTATCTATCCTTTTGCACCGGCTCTTAGTCGGGATCTGGGTGTCCCCCTCGCCGCCGTTACTTCAATTATCGCCTCCAGCCAGGCCATTTCCTTGCTGGGCCTGTTCAGCGGACCCCTGGCAGACCGGATGGGTTATCGGCTCATGATGCAGTCCGGTCTTGCCATGCTTGCCCTGGGGATGCTTATCTGTGGCCTTCTTCCAGAATACTGGCCACTGTTTTTCGGTCTCATTCTAGCGAGCTTTGGCAAGACGGTCTTTGACCCTGCGATTCAGGCCTTCATCGGACACTCGGTACCGTACGCAAAACGTGGCCGTGTAATCGGTTTTCTGGAGATGTCCTGGGCCGGAAGCACACTGATCGGTATTCCCGCTTTCGCACTCATTATAGACCAGGCTGGATTCCGGTTTTCATTCTATTTCCTGGCGATTTTAGGAGCCGTCGGCTGGCTGAGCGTTGCTCGAATCATTCCTGTCGACACATCAACAACCCCTTCTCAAAAAACAAACCTGGCGATATTGCCAAGTCTGAGAGAGCTCTTTGCCAGTCGTCCGGCTGCAGGTATGCTCGCCTACGGATTCTGGATTTCACTGGCGAACGATAATCTGTTTGTCGTTTACGGGGCCTGGTTTGAGAAGGATTTTCTTGCAACCATCATGACCCTTGGTTTCAGCACCATTGCAATCGGCAGTGCGGAATTACTCGGAGAGTCGATGACTGCAATTTTTTCCGACCGATTAGGGCTTAAAAGAGCAGTGGTGGCAGGGCTGATATTGACCACAGCTGCCTACCTTCTCCTTCCGTTGATTGGCAGCACCCTGCCTCTGGCAATGTCTGGCATGTTTTTCATCTTTATCGCCTTTGAATTCACCATGGTAACCAGTTTTTCTCTGTGCACGGAACTGATGCCCGAACGAAGGGCAACGATGATGGCCGGTTTTTATGCAACAGCAGGTATTGGCCGCATGATCGGTGTACTCATTGGTGGCTTTCTCTGGGAAATTGCAGGAATTACTGGTGTTTCATGGATCTCAGCAGCCGCAACACTCCTGGGGCTGGCATCGCTTCTCTGGGGACTCAGTAACTGGAAACAGGGATCAGTTTAAAAACTGATGCATTTCCATTCCAGGTCCGTTTCAGAATAAAGCAGTATCAGGGACGAAGCAGCTTCAGATCATACGGTTTTTCTGCTGCACGCACGGCACCGGTATCAACTATTTCTGAAATAATCACTTCCATTACATGCCAGACAGCAACTCCTTCGCGGATGCATCCGGTAATCGTCTCTTCTTCTCTGCCGCAGGCCATATGCATGTGAAGAAGCGGTTGCTCATCATCCCAGAACAGGGTCCCGACACCACACACCTCGTGAGCATTTTCAAGGACACATTTCATCGGTTTCAGCACCTGACCACGGTCTTCCGCCGGGCCGACTACCAGGAAGCTGCCATTATCAGCACCACCGACAATGACCAGTGAGGCGGCCATAATATCGTGATCTCTGGCAAATTGTTCAATGACTTCATGAACAATCTCTCCATCTTCGAGACGTAGAATAAAGACCCTGCCCTGCTTTCCTTCACTGTATTTCATCAGCCGCCCTTTCCTAAGAACGTGATTATTTCATCTCGAGAACCAGGAAAAGATCGCCCCGCCCCTGCTCACCGACCTTGCCTTTACCCCGGATTCTCAATTTCTGCCCATTTTTACTTCCTGGAGGGATGGTAACTTTCAATAATTCCTGACCAGTTGGCCCTGTTGTTACCACCTGAATCACCGTGCCGATGCTCAGCGCATCCGAACTTATGGGAGTGATATAGGTGATATCATTACCAGCGGATGGTGGTGGCTGAGTATTATCAGTTTCTAATTCACCAGAACCGCCACCAAGAATGTTACTCAAGGTGCTTCCCACTGTTTTTAAAATTGATTTCTGCTTCGGCAGAGATTTCCTTGCAGTACGCATCAGATGCGGACCGGCAAGTGAACCAAAGAGGAAAAGTCCACCGAATATCATGCCCCCTTTACCACCAAAGAAGCTTTTTCTAATAAAGTTCGGGTTCGCCCTGAAACCGGAACGCTGAAACTCCCTGAGCAATCCCTGAAAGAGCTGCTGAAACCTCGGGTCACCAAACAGGTCTTTCAAAATTTCTTCCTGGCTGTACTCAAAACCGCCATTACTATTGCTCTGAGAGTGGGTGCCGCCCATTTTTTTCCAAGTGTCGAAATCCCTTCGTTTAACCGGATCGGTCAAGACCCCGTAAGCTTCCGCAATTTCTTTGAACTTTTCTTCTGCCTGGGGATCATCTGGATTTCTATCCGGATGGTATTCCATGGCAAGCTGTCGATATCGGGATCGAATCTCATTCTCATCAGCGTCTTGCCCGACACCCAGTATCTGGTAATAATCTTTCATATCCCTGCGCCAGGGGCAATGTCAAAACTCTTGCCCTCAATAAAATGATGGGTTGAGAAAGAATACTCTATGCATAAATGATTATGCCAGCAAATAGCACCGGTCTGTTCATTTTCTGCTCTCATAAACCATCAGTGTAATAACGTTGGTATGATTGATTACATAGCTCACCCTCCTTTATCTCTGTTCCTGACAAGCACACTCCTTGAAAATAGTTCTCTCTTCGCTTACATTTAAACAAGTCCGTCAATAATCATTTCTTAACACTGGAGGATCAATGGTACCAAAAAAACAGGTTAAGCAACCACAAGTATTTGATCTTGACAGTTCGGAATGGTACCTGAACCGGGAACTGACCTGGCTCTCATTCAACAAGAGAGTCCTGGCAGAAGCCAAAGACGAACGGGTACCGCTGCTTGAGCGCGTCTTCTATATTGCTGTTGTTGGATCCAATCTTGATGAGTTTTACATGAAGCGCATCGGGGGGCTCAAACAACAGGTTGGAGCAGGGGTCAAAAAAAAGACGGTAGACGGGATGCTGCCGCAGGAGCAGATTGATGCCAGTTACGTGATCGCCCAGGAGATTCTTGGGCAACAAAGGATCATTATGGCAGATCTGAGAAAATTACTGAAAAATGAAGGTATTTCATTCTGTTCCTATGAAGATCTCACGGTCGCCCAGAAGAAAGAGATGGACCTCTATTTCAATAAAGAGATATATCCACTCCTGACCCCCCAGGGTATAGACCCGGCCCATCCGTTTCCTTTCATCTCAAACCTGTCCCTGAATCTCCTCGTTGCCACCAGTGAGAAACCGAAGGGTACTGTTTTTCTCAACAGGGTAAAAATTCCGCACGGTGTTGGTGTACCACGTTTCCTTAAAGTTGGCAGTAGCCACCTCTATCTTACATTTGAGGAACTTGTCGCCCATAACCTCGAAGATCTGTTTCCCGGATTGCATATTCACAGCTATGAATATTTCAGGGTGACAAGAAATGCGGTTACCGACAGGATGGAAGAACAGGCCAATGACCTGCTCATTATGATAGAGTCGGCATTACGTGATCGCAAATTCGCAGATATTGTACGTTTGCAGATCAGCAAAGATTTTAACGCACACCACCGTGGCATGCTGGCCGCAGAGCTTGGAATCGATGAGCAGGAAGACGTCTACGAAGCGCCGGGTATCCTGGGCAAATCGGACCTGATGGAGATAGCCAAGATCGATCGTCCGGACCTTCATTATCCTGTTCACCACCCTTGGGACCACCCGACACTCCTAGTTGATGAGCAACATATTTTTCATATCATCCGGCAACAGAAGTCTATCCTCCTGCAGCATCCATATGAGTCATTTGATTCATCCGTAGAACGATTCCTGAAAGAAGCGAGCAGAGATCCGAAGGTGCTTGTTATAAAAATGACACTTTATCGAACAGGAGCTCACTCACGCATCATCGAGTACCTGATACATGCCGCCCAGAACGGTAAGCAGGTTGCCGTTGTTGTTGAGCTGATGGCCCGGTTCGATGAGTCTGCAAACATAAAATGGGCTGAGGCTCTTGAAGAAGTTGGTATCCACGTGACTTTCGGGGTCGTAGGGCTCAAGACCCATAGTAAGGTTATTTTTGTTGTCAGGAGAGATTATAACGGTTTGCAGCGCTATGCCCACATTGGAACAGGAAATTACCATGCAGGCACTGCCCGGCAATACAGCGATTTAGGAATGCTCACCAATGATCCGATTATCTGTGAAGATCTGACCGAGCTTTTTAACTATCTTACCACCGGTTATGCACCGGCACGTAAATATCAGAAAATATTGCCGTCTCCCAATATGCTGAAGCAGGCCCTTCTGAAAAAAATAGATCGGGAAATAAACATCCACAGCACTGAGAACCCGGGATTAATTCAATTCAAGAGTAACGCTCTTGAAGACAAGGATATTACCAGAGCGCTCTACCGTGCTTCTCAGGCAGGCGTCAAAGTCGACCTGATTATACGGGATAGCTGCCGTCTTCGTCCTGGTATAGACGGACTCTCAGAGAATATTTCTGTGATTTCAGTTGTCGGCAGATTTCTCGAGCATACCCGAATATTTTATTTTAAAAATGGTGGCGATGAAGAATACTTTATTGGCTCAGCTGATCTTATGAAGCGCAATCTTGAGTCACGCGTCGAGGTAGTAACCCCGGTGGAGGAGAAAAACCTGCAGAATCGATTGCGGGAAATTATCGATGTGCAGATTCAAAACAGACGCAGTGTCTGGGAGATGCATCCGGATGGTTCATATACCCAGCGCCAACCCGGCAAGGATGATGACCCGAGGAGTGTTCACGAAATTTTAATCACCATGGCCCAAAACAGGCTGGCAGCATCGCCGATGGCGAAAAAGAAGAAAACAAAGAAGAGAACCAAATCACAAGCTCGGAAAAGAAATTAAGGAGTCAGGTTTTGAGAGAGTGTCACCAGAATTATGCCCATGGACCAATGAAGCTCAGAACAAAGCTGGTCCAGGTCGAATATCGAGGAGGAGAAATTACCTGTGAAAAGACGGTCTATGGATGTGATCACTGTGATTTCGAACTTCATCTTGACTGGATGAAAGAGAAAATGCAGCAAAATCTAACCACAGCCTATGAGCAAATGAAACGTATCACCTGAGGAATCGAAAAAATTCATGTGAGCCACCTGATAAGCAGAAAGTGAACTCGAAGCCAACTAGTTTCATCCAGTCACCCGGTGGGCAAATAACTCCATATTACGAAAATTGACACCAGCCAAATCCTGACATATTATAGTACTTGAATCAGTTCCCCGGTCAGTATCCAGACCCGATCTCATCAGATGTTAAAAACTCATAAGGAGGATGTCATGGCAAAAAGTGTTTATAAAGTCATCGAGCTTGTTGGAAAAAGCCCAAAGTCTTGGGAAGATGCTGCTAAAAATGCGGTAGAAACTGCCGGCAAATCGTTAAAGGACCTTCGCATAGCTGAAGTTAAGAAACTTGACATGCAGGTTGACCAGGGAAAGGTTGTTTCCTACCGGGCACGGGTGAAGATCTCGTTTAAATTTAAACACGAATAATTATCACCCCTCTATTGCTGTGGTGGGATCGATGATTTTATTCATCATAGATCCCACCAGAATTGATTACAGGACCTCTCTCAGGCGAGCTCATCAAACCGGCAATTGAGAATCAGTTCGCCATCTTCCAAGCGTTTCTCCACCTTGTATGGCAATGTCTTAAACAGGTTGATCATCGCCTGGTTTGTTGGAAAGGTATAGGCTGTCAAGCCGGCGATACCACTTTCCCGGGTGGCATCTGAAAGTTTTCGAAGAAACAGTTTTCCAAGCCCTTTTCCCTGAAAATCGGGGCTCACGGAAAAAGCCACCTCAGCCATATTGCAGGACTTCAACCTCATACTCTCGGCAATGGCGACAATGCGGCCAAAACCGAACTCTCCGACCACTGCCACCAGGGTCAGGCTGTTCACATAATCACCTTGAGATCGAACCTCCACGTCTTTTCTGGCAAAAATCGTTTTCTGACCAAAGAAACGGGATACCACATCTTCCTTCGGCAGACTGTAATAGTGCTCCTGAATTCGCCGTTCATCAACAGGCTTTGCAGGCCTTATCGTTACCTGCTGCCCATCGATTTCAATATTTTCTTCTAGCTGCACCGGGTAAACTGCCTTGACCGCTTCACCAAGGCTGCGCTCGGAACCGATTAAACCCTGTTCCTTGGCAGCTGCAAAAAGTTCTTCCCTGAAATTGGGGTGGGCAATGGTAATCATGGCCATAACCCGTTCCTGCAAACTCTTCCCGAAAAGATTGACCGCTCCATACTCTGAAACAACATAATGAACATCACCTCTGGGAACGACCACTATCGTATCTCCAAGGCTTGGGACGACACTTGACAGCTGCTCACCGTCGGACCCTTCTTTCGTTGAGCAGAGCATCAAGATCGACTTGCCTCCCGGCGAACGATTCGATCCACGGACAAAATCGGGGATTCCGGACACCCCGGCAAAACGTGTTGCCGCCGAGGCTTCAGCAGATACCTGGCCGGTAAGATCCATGGTATTCGCAACGTTAAGCGAGACCATGCGGTTGTGCCGAGAGATAACAAACGGGTCGTTTACATAATCGGACGGATGAAAATCAATTGCCGGGTTATCGTTTAGGAACTCATACAAGTTGTGACTGCCAACGGCCATTGAGGCCACCATCTTGCCGTCATTGTAGCCTTTTTTGCGATTGGTGATATTGCCCCTGGCATAGAGGTGCATGATGTCATCGGTTAAAAACTGTGAATGGATTCCAAGGTCATTTTTTTCTGACAACCCCTTGACCGTTGCCTGGGAGGCTGCATCCAGACCAATCTGGAGCGTTGAGCCATCTTCTATCAAGTGGGTAATATGGCTGCCAATCTGAGATGGTGCTGCGGACAGGGATTGTGTTGGCGGCACAAAAAGCAGTTCCTCCTCGTGCTCGACAAACAGGTCAACATAATTCACATGCAGAAAGCTCTGTCCCATAACCCTCGGCATCAAAGGATTCACCTGGGCAATAACAAGATCTGCCGACCTGGCCGCTGACATGGTTACATCAACGGAAATACCAAGACTCATCCAGCCAAAATCATCAGGAGGAGAAACCTGGATTAAGGCAACATTGAGCGGCATTTTCCGGGTAAGAAACAAGCCGGGCACATCGGACATGTTCATCGGTGTAATAAACCGCTTGTGCTTGGCAATAGATGGCGACTTTGCCGAGCCAAGATAGATGGATCGAATATTTAAACTGGTATCTTCTGTGCGATCGGCAATGGCGGTTAATGAAGCAGTCTCACGGCCGAGCAGACGAACTATTTCAAGCCCGCTGAAGCGGTTGGCCCGTTCAGTCAGGGCCTGGACCAGATGCTGGGGCTCCCCACAGCCTGAACCAATAAAGACCCGCCCTCCAGATTTTATTCTGGCAATTGCATCGTCAGCACTTACCTTCTTTTGCAGATAACTGTCCGCCCAGTATTGAGACGTCGGCATAATACACTCCTCAGACAACCCTTAATCAAGAATTGAGACTATGTTTTGATAACTCCGGTATGTTACAATTTTCTTGTGCTAAGATAGCATAAATTATCAGCTAAGGGCACTTTTCCCTTGTAATTTTAACATTTTTTTTGCCCCATATGACTACTATGGATTTAGGCTTCGGCTGAAAACAATGGTTCGTTTTAAAAGAATGTACAGGACCAGCACGGTTGGTTTTTCCCGTTACCGGAAAAAGACTGAAGATAAGGCCGGCAGAGATACGCCAGAGTTGCTGCCGACCTTGATTGGACCTTATTTCAAGAGAATTCCTGAAGGATTGAACGGGAAATAATCAACCGCTGTATCTCGCTCGTCCCCTCATAAATTGTAGCTATTCGAGCATCACGGGCATACCTTTCAACAGGATAGTCACGGGTATAACCATATCCACCGAGTATCTGCACGGCGTCGTAACAGGCCCTGTTTGCAGCCTCGGTAGAAAATACCTTGGCCATTGAGGCCTCCCGCGCGAACGAACGTCCCTGCTCTTTTTTATAGGCAGCATTGAGGAGCAACAGCCGCGCGGCCTCAAGCTCAGTGTAGCGATCTGCAATCTTCCACTGGGTTGCCTGAAATTCAGCAATTGGTTTACCAAACTGAGATCGTTCCAGCGCATACTTTGTTGCACAATCCATGGCAGCCAGACCGAGGCCCAGACCGAGCGAACCAATACCAATCCTGCCTCCCGCCAGTTCGGTGACCGCCACGCGGAAGCCGTCATGAAGATCTCCCATCAGGGCGTCGGCAGGTATCCGGCAGTCCTGAAACAGCAACTCATTCGTCGGCGATGCATGCTGCCCCATTTTCTTTTCCGGCTTTCCGATGGTCAACCCTTCGATCTCAGACTCTACAAGAAATGTGCTTATTCCTTTGCCTTTCGGAGCCTTGGGATCGGTTACTGCCCAGACAACAAAAACACCGGCGAACGAAGCGCTGGAGATAAAAATCTTCGAGCCGTTCAGAACCCAGGAATCACCATCACGTACGGCTGATGTCGTCATTGCCGCCGGGTCTGAACCTGCTCCCGTTTCGGTAAGGGCAAAGGCGCCGGCAAGATACTGGGCACTGCATATCCTGGAAATATATTTATTCTTATGATCTTCACTGCCAAGTGCCTGGATCACCTCGTTGACCATATTGTTCACCGACACGGTTACTGCAGTAGACGCACATGCCCGGGCAATTTCTGTTATGGCAAGGCTGAAAGCGACAACACCAGCTTCTGAGCCACCATATTGATCTTTGATATTCAACCCCATAAAACCAAGCTCTCCAAGTTTTCTCAGGTTTGAATAGAATATTTCCTTATCGCCGCCATTATCAAGCTCAGCGGCTACAGGTTCCAGTTCAGCACGGGCAAAATCACGAGCGGTATCCTGTATCAGTTTCTGCTCTTCTGTTAAGTCAAAATTCATAATCTTCCTTCTCTACCCAATTTATTGTCCTTTAAAATCCGGAGATCGCTTTTCCAGAAAGGCGTTCATCCCCTCTTTCTGATCCCCGGTAGCAAAACACATTCCGAACAGATCAGCTTCATACATGCAGGCCCTGGCCAGATCCATCTCCATGCCGCCATTGACCAGCTCCTTGCAAAGTTTTACCGCTACCGGCCCCTTGGCAGAAATCTTTTCTGCAATACGGATACATTCAGACATCAATTGGGACAGCGGAACAACACGGTTCACCAGCCCGATGCGGCATGCCTCTCCGGCATCAATAATATCACCGGTGTAGAGCAGTTCGCTTGCCAGCCCTTTACCCACCAGGCGAGGTAAACGCTGGGATCCGCCAAAACCGGGGGTAACCCCAAGACTTACTTCAGGCTGTCCGAATTTTGCGTTTTCACTGGCGATCCGGATATCACAAGCGAGAGAAAGTTCACAGCCTCCTCCAAGGGCAAAACCATTAACAGCGGCTATAACCGGGCGTGAGAAGGTCTCAACTACCGCCATCGCCTTCTGCCCGAGCCTTCCGAATTGCCGCCCTGCAAGCACATCAAACTGGTGCATGTAGGAAATATCTGCTCCGGCTATAAAGGCCTTTTCTCCAGCACCTGTAATAATTACTGCCAGGACAGTGCTGTCCTTATGGAGTTCACTGAAGCAGCAGATAAGCTCTTCAAGTGTTTCTCTGTTCAATGCATTCAGCGCTTTGGGCCGGTTGATGGTAACGGTGGCAACCGATTTTTCTATCTCACATATGATATTGGTAAATTGCATAGTACTCTCCACACTGTTAGTAAATTTTGATCACTCCTCAATAGTGAACTTCCAGGCACAATACCAGTCGGTCGGATGTTTATCGGGTGGACAGCCAAGGCATGAGGTTTTAATACGACTGTCGATAGCCGTGGCGAAATAGGTATACTCAACAAGCCCTGCAGACTTGCATGGATAATCATCCAACCCCTTTCGTTCCCGTGCCTCCTGGACACGGCACTGGTTCATTTGAAAAACAAAACTGTTTTCCGTTTCATCGGTAATCGACTGGACATTAATACTTTCATAGACCCGAAACCCAAGTGCTCGCTTTAAGCCATCAAGTCCCCCATTCTCCGGTATCCCGAGCAGCTGTTTTATAGAGTAGGCCTCAAACGGGGAGAAGTGCGCCCAGCATGAATCATTGCATCGCTTGGCATCATTCATACCCTCTGAAAATTCTATCGCCTGAAACCAGACGCCGTCGTTAACCAGCCAGTTCTTGGCAACCCGTTCTTTCAGGCTTTTCAAATCATCCTCCTTCATGGCCAGGAGCGGAGAAGGAATACCGTCCTTCATCTCAAATCCAAGAACCTTACCCAGGTGCTTCATCTGAATATCGTAGCTTTTTCTGGAGGCCGTCTGCAGAATTTCAAGTGCTTTTTCCATACCCATCTGGTGCTTGACTTCGGTAAACCACAAGGCGTGATGGATCATGATACGATGAAATAGATCGACGATAAACCTGGCGGTATCTTCATGGTTCAGCTCTCCAGCACTCCTGGCATTCTCATTCATCCCCTTCCTCCGATTAAACAATCTTCATCGATTAGATGAAGGTGATTTTATCACTCATTCTTGTCAGCGGTTCAAGCCCCTGCTCTGTAACAACATGAGTATTTTCTATACCGACCACTCCTTTGCCAGGCAGGATCGCCTTGGGTTCAAGGGCAATTATCATCCCTTTTTCAAGTACCATCTTCTGTCCTTTTGCCAGGAATGGAAACTCATCAAGTTCCAGTCCGATTCCATGGCCGGTAAAACGTATTTTACGATCACCGGTGCCCATAAAATTGTCACCAATACCCCGGTCAGCAGCCAACGATATCATCTGTTCATAGATATCACCGGTGACTGCTCCCGGAACCGCCACAGCTTTTGTTTCCTCCTGTATTTCCAACATACATTCATGCGCCTTGAGCAGCTCATCTGGAAGACTTCCAATGCAGAAGATACGGGTATGGTCAGAGAGATATCCCTTCCAGCCGAAGACGTAATCAAAGAGAATTGTCTCATCCCGTTCAATGGTTTTAAACCCGGCACCCTGGCCGATTAACGGGCTGACCCCCTCACCGCCTGTTGGCGACGCCAGATAACTTGGAACTGCGGCTGCGGGGCCTGAAAGCAAATGGCCATAAAACAGTTCACTTCCCCACAATCGCATTCTGACAATTCCCTGATGTCCAAGGCTTCTCGCGTACCCTTCAAGCTCACCTGCAAGCGTTACCTCACTCTTGCCCACTTCAAGAAATTCGACAACTTTGGCCGCCACCTGGTCCGAATAGCGTGCCGCCTGTCTTATAAAATCCAGTTCGTAGGATGATTTCACCGCCCTGACCAGTCGTATATCAATTGAGATATCAACAATTTCAGTTTGAGGAAAAATTTTTTGATACAGGAAATAGAGATTTACCGGCAAAACGTCAAGCTCCATTCCAAGCCTTACAGGAAGCTGGTATCCGCCTTCAGCCAGGGTTTCCGGAATTTTCTTCGGACTGACAATAGAGCATACCTGCTCCAGTGAGGATTCTGCCTGGGCGCGATCGAATTCTTTGAAGATCATCAGCAGCGGCTCTCCTTCCGCCGGTATATAGAGCCACCCCTGCTGTGACGTTCCTGAGAAATAAAAAAGATCTGTTTTCTGTATAATAAGGCTGCCGGCAATCTCCTTGTCCTGAAGGATCTTCTGGAATTTTTTTATGCGTTCCTGCAACTCACCGGCAGGTGTAGATACATTGTAACCGATCACGGTCGTCCCTCCCTCAGATTTAAGCATCTGCTCAGTGGAGACATCTGCGGTTCAGCAGCCATTCGGCTGAGAGCTAATAATCATAAAAACCTTTACCGCTTTTTCTGCCAAACCACCCTGCTTCCACATATTTTCTTAACAGGGGACAGGGTCGATACTTGGAGTCCTTAAAACCGTCATAAAGCGTCTCCATGATTGCCAGGCAGGTATCGAGTCCGATCAGGTCTGCCAGGGCAAGCGGCCCCATCGGGTGATTCATTCCGAGCCTCATCACCGTGTCTATGTCCTCTGCTTTTCCCACCCCCTGGTAGAGGCAAAAAATTGCTTCATTGATCATCGGCATCAAGATCCTGTTGGCGATAAAACCCGGATAATCGTTTGCTTCTGCTGCAGTTTTCCCGAACTTTTCACAAAGCTGCCAGGTTATATCAAATGTCTCCTGAGATGTGGCAAGGCCGCGAATCACCTCAACCAGCTTCATTATCGGCACCGGGTTCATAAAGTGCATGCCGATTATCTTCTCTGGCCTGTTTGTCTGGGCAGCGATTCTGCCAATGGGAATCGAAGAGGTATTTGTTGAGAGTATCACCTGCTCGGGGCAGGCTGCGTCAAGCTCACGGAAAATATTGAATTTCAACTCTTCCATCTCAACAGCCGCTTCAACGACAAAATCAGCAGCTGCCATATCGGCAAGCGAGGTGGATGTCGTGATGCGTGCCAGTATTGCGCTGCACTCATCTTCTGAGAGCTTTCCTTTGCCAACGGAGCGTTTGAGATTCTTCTCAATAGCGGCCTTACCCCTGGCTGTACACTCTTCGTTGATGTCATTCATTAAGACATCAAGCCCGCTGGCAGCCGCAACCTGGGCAATACCTCCCCCCATCTGTCCGGCGCCAATCACCCCAAACGTTCTGATTTCCATACTGTCTCCCCGGCTCTAAGATAACCGTTATTATCTGTTGAGAACAAGCGCAACGGCCTCACCGCCGCCAAGACACAGGCAGGCCAGTCCTCTTTTCACATCCCGTCGTTGCATTTCGTACAACAGCGTTGTCAGAAGCCGGGCACCACTGGCACCTATCGGGTGACCCATAGCCACGCTGCCGCCGTTGACATTGAGTTTTGAGTGATCAATATCCAGCACTTTGTTAATGGAGACCGATGTGCCGCTGAAGGCTTCATTTATTTCAAAAAGGTCAATATCCGCCAGCGTAATCCCCTCCTTCTTCAGCACTTTCGGAATCGCAAAAATCGGAGCCATCAAACAATATTTCAAATCATACCCATAAGACGCCTGAGCGCCAATCTCTGCCATGACAGGACAACCCAGCTCTTTTGCTTTCTCTTCACTCATGACCACTACAGCCGCCGCACCATCGCTGATAATTGAAGAGTTTCCTGCAGTGCTCACACCACCCTTTCTGAAGGCAGTCGGCATGGCCGCCAGTTTCTCATAGGGTGTTTCGGTAACACATTCATCAGTATTAAAAATTTTGGATTCTCCCCTTCTCTGAGGAATTGACAGGGGTGCAATCTGATCTTTGAAAACACCGGATTCAACAGAAGAAACAGCTCGCCGGTACGACTCTTCTGCAAACCTGTCCTGTTCTTCTCGGGTTACCTCCCAGCGCTCACAGATATGTTCATTGGACATACCCATTGGAAAATCATTGACCACATCCCAGAGTCCATCATGAAGCATGTGATCCTGGATTGTGCCTGGCCCCATACGATGGCCCCACCGGGCTTTTTCCATATAGTAGGGTGCCATGCTCATATTTTCCATACCGCCCGCAACAATTACCTCGGCATCGCCGCACTGGATTGCCTGAGCAGCGAGCATCACGGTTTTCAGGGAAGATCCGCAGACCTTGTTGACGGTAAATGCCTCAACCTCCTGGGGCAGATCAGCCTTTATGGCCGCCTGTTTTGCAGGGTTCTGTCCATAACCACAGGGCAGCACCATTCCCATGATGCATTCATCAACTTCCCGCTTACCTATACCCGCACGAACAACCGCCTCTCTGATAACATGTGCTCCAAGATCGGTTGCCCCTGTTTTCGAAAGAGATCCGCCAAAACTTCCAAGTGGTGTTCTCACCGCACTGACAATTACTGCCTTTTTCATGACATTCCCCATCCTTATCTGTTATTCATCGAGACCACAGCGAAAGGCCGCTTTATTTCGTGTACGAAAAAGTATTGTTGACTCCACCAGACAAAACCGACCAAGCGCTCGGTCGCATAGTCCTGATGTTTACCTACCACTCCATTTTTGTCAATCTTTTTTCCACTTATTCGATACCACAGTGATCATCACTGGCAGACATTTCCTAACCAAAAATATCACACCACTATTGTTTTCCTGGCATATATCGTATGTTTACCCGGAAATCGGTATCACCGTGAGAATAATCACAAGTGATGAGAGTAAGGTTATTTTTTACAATATCTCTGCAATTAAATAAAAATTTCCTTTGACAAACATCAGTATTTATTATCTAGTGCCAGAAGGAACCGACCGAGCGCTCGGTTGTGGCGTGGGGTCGGAAATTTGTGAGATCGTCTACAGGCTTTAAAACCAAATAAACATTGCACAGTAAGGAGTCATTATGGGTATGGAAAATCTGTATAAAGAGGTTATGGACCTGAACATGATGGACGACAACGATAACAAGGAAGGAGTTGCCAAGGCGTTCTTCGAAAAGCTTAACAGTATGGAACTACCCGAATACTTCAACTGGGCAGAAGAAATATTTGATGGTCTGCATGTCACTGAACGGGGCGATAAAACGGCTCTTGTCTGGGCTGATCTAACCGGTGATGATAAAAGGAGCTACACCTACAAAGAGTTTGCGGCAAACGGCAATCGCTGCCTGAACACACTCCGCAATGCCGGCGCCGACAAGGGCGACAACATGTATATGATGGTTCCGATTGTACCGGAGACCTGGTTTGCCAGTTATGCCTGTATAAAAGGCGGCCTCGTGGCTGTGCCGACGGCAACAACCATGACCCTTCGCGAAATGGAGTTCAGATTTGAAACCTATCCACCGAACTGTATTATCGCCGACGAAAGCTATACCGACATAATCGACGAAGCACTCCAGAAAACCAACAAGCAGCCAAAGATAAAGCTGGTCAGGGGTTCTAAAGCTGGCTGGATAAGCTACTCTGAGCTTGAAAATCAATCGCCGGAGGCCGCTGGAGCCAAGACCAGATCAAGTGATATGCTCTTCTGTTTCTTTACCTCCGGGACAACCGGGCTGCCAAAACGGGTCGGACACACCGCCGCGTCATATCCGATTGGTCACCTGTCCACATCGGTCATGGCCGGTGTTCGCACCGATGATATTCATCACAACCTCGGCGCTCCTGGCTGGGCGAAATGGGCCTGGAGTTCCTTTTTTGCTCCACTCAATGTCGGGGCAACTGCATCAGGCTTCCATTTCACCGTACTGGACGGTATGAAATATCTGGATGCTGTTATTTCCAATAAAATATCGGTATTCTGTGCTCCCCCTACCGCCTGGAGAATGTTTATTAACCAGGATACCTCACAGTTTGATTTCTCAGGGCTACGGACATCAATCGGTGCCGGAGAACCACTGAATCCGGAAGTAATCTCCCAATGGAAAAGACTGACCGGCACCGAAATCAGAGATTTTTACGGTCAGACCGAATCAACGGCAATGATCGGCAATGCCCCATGGATGAAAGGGAAAATGCGTAGCGGCTCGTTTGGACGTCCATCTTTTATGTATGATGTCGCACTGGTCGATGATGACGGTAAAGAACTCACAGAGCCAAATGAACCAGGCCATATAGTCGTCAGGCTTGATCGCTGGCGCTCCATTGGTTTATTCACTGAATACATCGGTAATCCTGAGAAAATGGCAGGCGTCTTCATCGATAATTACTATTATACCGGTGACCGTGCATCCATTGATGAAGACGGGTACTGGTGGTTTGTCGGCAGAAGTGACGACGTGATCAAATCATCTGATTTTCGCATCGGTCCTTTCGAGGTTGAAAGTGCACTGATGGAGCATGAAGCAGTTGCCGAGACAGCTGTTGTCGGTGTCCCTGATGAGAAGCGGCATCAGCTGGTAAAAGCCTTTGTTATTCTTAAACAGGGACATAAGCCGTCCCGGGAGCTGGCGCTTGACCTGTTCAAGCACAACATAAATATCCTGGCAAAATTTAAAATTCCTCGGATCATTGAATTTGTACCCGAGGTTCCCAAGACCTTGAGTGGAAAGATCAGACGTGTTGAACTCAGGGAACAGGAAATAGAGCGAATGAAGCAAAGTGAAACCACTCAGAGTGAAGAATATTTTTACTGGAATTTCCCTGAACTGAGTTCGAAGAATTAAACCAGTCCAGGACCGCAGGGGCAGGCGATGCTCCTTCTGTTCTGGGCAAGACAGAAAAGATTAGATTAACTTCTCTCGGAGCAGCCTTATGAATTTTGAATTGAACGAGGAACAAAACCTCATTCGTGAAATGGTCCGCAATTTTGCTGAAACCGAGATCGCCCCATCTGCCCGTGAACGTGATGAGGAAGAGCGGTTTGACCGGGTCCTGATGTTTGACAAGCTGGCCGAACTTGGCCTCACCGGCATTGTCTTTCCGGAAAAATACGGTGGTGGTGATGCCGACTATATCAGTTACGCAATAGCTGTCGAGGAGCTCTCAAGAGTCTGTGCCTCAACGGGTGTGACCCTTTCAGCACATTTGTCTCTTGGTGCCAATCCAATCTATTTATTCGGAACAGAAGATCAAAAAGAACAGTTTCTCGTGCCGCTTGCCCGGGGTAAAAAATTAGGAGCATTCGGCCTGACAGAACCCTCTGCAGGTTCTGATGCGGGAGGCACCAAGACCACCGCCATCAGGGACGGAGATGAGTGGATTCTTAATGGGACTAAAATCTTTATAACCAACGCAGGAGAGGCTGAAACATACGTGGTATTGGCCCGAACGGACAAAGATGCCCAGAAACATCACGGCATCAGCGCCTTCATCCTGGAGAAAGGAACTCCGGGATTTTCTTTTGGTAAAAAAGAACAGAAACTAGGTATCCGCTCTTCTCCTACGGTTGAACTGGTATTTGAAAATTGTCGAATACCTGTTACAAATATACTAGGTGAAGAAGGAAGCGGTTTCAAGATTGCCATGAAAACCCTGGATGGCGGCAGGATCGGTATCGCTGCCCAGGCGCTGGGTATTGCCCAGGGTGCCCTTGATGAAGCAGTCGCCTATGCAAAAGAAAGAAAGCAGTTCAATACGCCGATAGCAAACTTTCAGGGCGTCCAGTTTCAGCTCGCAGATATGGCAACCCAGGTTGAGGCCTCCAGGCTGATGGTCTATATGGCAGCCTACAGAGCAAGTGCAGGGCTCTCATACTCACAGAGTTCAGCAATGGCAAAGCTAATGGCCAGCGAGACTGCCATGAAAGTCACAACCCAGGCCGTGCAGATCCTGGGCGGCTATGGATATACCCGTGAATTTCCGGTTGAACGGATGATGCGCGATGCAAAAATAACTGAAATCTACGAAGGAACAAGTGAAATCCAACGGCTGGTTATCGGCAGTGCCCTGACCCGATAGTCAATAGCGAGGAAGGCATTACAATTTGAGGTTAATCATGAAGATTCTTGTATGTATTAAACAGGTTCCGGATATGGAATCAAAATTCAAAATTGACTCGGCGGGGACCTGGTACGATCATGCCGATCTCGCCTGGCGAATGAACGAGTATGACGAATACGGGGTCGAGCAGGCTGTCCGGGTAAAAGAACAGTCAGGCGAGGCGGACCTGACGGTACTCTGCATCGGCCCGGAGAAAGTCAAAGAGACCATGAAGAAAGCCCTGGCAATGGGCTGCGACAGGGGCGTTCACGTGGCCGAAGACAACCTGTCATCGCGGGAGCCTTATGAAATTGCTGCCATTATTGCTGAATTTGCCTCGGACAAGGGATTTGATCTGATCTTCACCGGAATGCAATCTCAAGATCGTGGCAGTGCCCAGGTTGGCGTCTTGGTTGCAGAAATGCTTTCAATACCATCTGTCTCGACCATCGTTGAATTTGACTACGCCGACGGCACCGTCAAAGCAAAGCGTGAGCTGGAGGGTGGAATCAGAGCGCTGGTAGGTGTTAAGACACCAGCGCTTTTCACCTGTCAGCTTGGGCTTAACACCCCGCGTTACCCAACGCTGCCAAACATCATGAAGGCAAAGAGAAAAGAACTGATTTCTATCCCTGCCGAGGATCTGCTCAAAATAGAACCGAGGCAGCAGACCGAGAAAATTTATTTTCCGGTGAAAAAAGGCGGCGGACTGGTACTGGAGGGAGATGCTTCAGACCTCGCGGATAAAGTCATCCAGATTTTAAAAGAAAAAACCGGCGTTCTCGCCTGACACCAGACGAGGTGGAATCATGAAAGTATTATTAGTTGCAGAATTTCGTAACGGCAGCCTCCTGGGATCCAACAATGAGCTTGTCGCATTCGCGCAGAAAATCGGAGCCGAAAGCAGTATGTTTTTAGTGGGCGATGCCAATACGCTGCCTCTTTTTGATGGAACACTCTATCTTGCAGACGCTTCAACGTATGGCGAGTTTAATCCGGATACCCATAAACAGCTTCTGTTGTCGGTGATCGAGACCGTCAAACCTGACATGGTTGTTTTCAGCCACTCTTCGTATGGCTGGGATCTTGCTCCCCGTATTGCCTTTGGGCTGAAAGCAGCCCAGGTATCAGAGGTTGTCGATGTAGTTGACGGTCTTCCTGTCGTGCCCGTATGCAACAGTAAACTGCGACGACAGGTTCAGTCCAGAACTGAAGTAACCGTCGTTACACTGCAGGCAGGCGCATTCGGAACAGCTGAGGAACCGTCCGGTACCCCGACTGTTGAGACCGTGACAACCGAGGTCGCCAGCAGTTTCTCGTTTGGAGGATACCAAGAGGCTGAGCAGGGTGGTGTGGACCTCAGTAAGTCGGATGTGATTGTCAGTGGTGGCCGCGGTATCGGGCAGGCTGATAATATAGCCATGATCGAAGCTCTGGCCAAATCACTTGGCGGAGATTATGGCGCAAGCCGCCCGGTTGTTGATGCAGAATGGGCCGAGCATAACCGCCAGGTCGGAACGACCGGACAAACCGTCTCCCCAAAACTTTACATCGCCTGCGGTATTTCAGGGGCGATCCAGCATCTTGCCGGCATGAAAAAGTCTGAATTTGTCGTAGCAATCAATACGGACAAGGATGCTCCTATTGGTGAAGTGGCTGATGTCCTGGTTGTCGCTGATCTGAAGCAGTTTGTACCCGTTTTAACAGACAAAATTAACAATCTGTAGCGTCTACCTTTGTCATGGCGCACCCTTGTCAAGGGTGTGCCATGGCAAGTGCAACAGTATTTTGTAAGGCATGTTCTGTTTTTTTAACGGTGAACGGGTGGTCGTACAATTTTATTCTGTTCTTAGTCGTTTTGACCAGTCTCCTCATTGATATTTTTAATCGTTGAAATAAACCATTAAACCTCAGACACCAGAGCAGGATCAATGATCACATCAGACACCAAAGAAGTCGCGACCCAAATTAAAAATAAAGATCTGGTAATCGAGCGCAGACGGCAGATCGTCGATGCTGCGGTGAAATTATTTATCCAGCATGGGTATCATAAAACAACAACCCGCGTCCTCGCCAAAGCTACCGGTTTATCCATTGGCTCCATGTATGAATACATCTCAACCAAAGACGACATCCTCTACCTGGTCTGTATAGCCATTCATGCAGAAGTTGAATCTGGTGTAAAGCAGGCACTTGCCAAATCACTTGAAGGGCCCGATGCGCTTGCAGAGGTTATTCGGGAATACTTTCTTGTCTGCGACAGGATGAGCGACCACGTACTGCTCATGTATCAGGCAACCCATTTTCTGCCGGTTAAATGGCAGAAAAAAGTTCTGGAGGCCGAGCTCAGGATTACCGATATCTTTATCAAAGCCATTTACGAACTCAAAGACAGAGGAGCTCTGCCGGAACTGGACGAAGCGACCATCAACCTGATGGGCCATAATATCTCAGTCCTTGGCCACACCTGGACGTTCAGACGGTGGTATTTTGCAAAAAACTTTAGTGTAGATCAGTACATTGAACAGCAGACCAATTTCATCATGAGATCTCTGGCTGAAAAATCGAGCTGATTTTCTGTGTCTTTCCTTGCTGGTTTTCTTTAGTGCGGGGACATAGAGGCAACACAATTCGGCATATCTTTTCTCCCTGATCCTCCGTCTGCAATAAAAAATAAACGCTGGCTATACCAGGTAATTCCTAGATAAACCTGATTGAAAGAGGAATATGATCATGAACGCACCAATTGCTGTCTACAAACCGCACCATAATGTCAGAATAATCACCGCCACATCACTGTTTGACGGCCACGACGCCTCAACCAACATCATGCGAAGAATACTCCAGGACAGTGGTGTCGAGGTTATCCATCTGGCCCATAATCGATCGGTCCAGGAATTGGTTAAGACTGCCATCGAAGAGGATGCCCAGGGTATTGCCATGTCCAGTTACCAGGGCGGGCACATGGAAGCATTCAAATACATGATTGATCTTCTCAGGGAAAATGACGCTTCCCACATCAAGGTTTTTGGTGGCGGTGGCGGAGTGATTGTCGCTGATGAGATAAAAGAGCTTGAAGAATACGGGGTTACAAAAATATACTCACCTGAAGACGGAACCAACATGGGCCTTCAGGGTATGGCCAACCACATGATCGAATGCATGGATTTTTCCACCCTTGCCTTTCACGAGCTTCAGGCCGAAAAGCTGAGCAAAGATAACAAGAAAGAACTTGCCGGTTTTATCACTGCCGTCCAGCATGCCAGAGCAATCGATCCGGCAAAGCTTGCCGGGCTTCTATCTCTGATAAAGCCAATGGCTGAGCAACACAATCCGCCGGTTATCGGGATTACCGGAACAGGTGGTGCCGGTAAATCATCATTGACAGATGAGATCATTGTTCGTTTCCTGAACGACAACAGAGATATGTCCATAGCCGTTATCTGCTGCGACCCGTCACGAAGAAAAACTGGCGGTGCACTGCTTGGTGACCGTATCCGCATGAACTCCATTTCCAACTTTCCCTCCGTATACATGCGCAGCCTGGCAACCCGCGATTCTGCCAATGAAGTCTCGGAGGCACTTCCTGAGGCAATTCAGGCTTCAAAAGCAGCGGGGTTTGACCTGATTATCGCCGAGACTGCTGGAATTGGCCAGGGAGACTCCAGGATCACTGATCTCGCAGACATCTCCATCTATGTGATGACGAGTGAGTATGGAGCGCCCTCCCAGCTTGAGAAAATTGATATGCTTGACTACGCCGATATCATTGTTGTCAACAAGTTTGAGAAAAAGGGCAGCGATGATGCTATCAGAGATATTCGTAAGCAGGTGCAGAGAAACAGAAAAGGATGGGAAACCTCCCCGGAGGATTTTCCGGTCTTTGGCACCATCGCCTCCAAGTTTAATGACGATGGCGTCACCGCACTTTACCATGGTATTCTTGATCAGTTGAATATGCATACTGCCCTTAAACTGAGCTCAGAGCAACCTAAACCGGAACTGAAGGTATCATCATCTAAAGATATCGTTATTCCGATAGATCGACTCAGATACTTATCAGAAATTTCTGAAACCATACGAAGCTACCACACAAAAACGGATCAACAGGCTGAAGCTGTTCGATCCGTGTGGCACCTGGATCAGAGTATCAATCTGCTGTCCCTGGCGGAAAGCAGCGACGCCAATGGCGCTGTGGCCATAATCGGCAAGGAAAAAGAGACACGGGCGCTCGCTGTTGAAAAAGAGACAGAAGAGCTGGTATCAAGCTGGGACGCTGTCAGAGACGCCTATTCACAGGACGAGTTAATTTTTGAAATCCGGGGCCGTGAAATACGCGTTCCCCTTCATACGGTCTCACTATCACACTCGAGAATACCGAAAATATCATTACCAAAATTCACCGACCCTGGAGAAATATACAGATGGAGACGTAGAGAGAACCTGCCCGGTTCCTTTCCATATACCGGAGGAGTGTTTCCGCTCAAACGGACAGAGGAGGATCCCACCAGGATGTTCGCAGGAGAAGGTGGTCCGGCACAGACCAACCGGCGATTCAAAATGCTCTCGGAGAATTATGAGGCGAAACGTCTTTCCACCGCATTCGATTCTGTTACACTCTATGGCTGGGACCCCGCAGAACGCCCTGACATCTATGGAAAGGTGGGTACTTCAGGGGTAAGCATATGTACGCTCGATGATGTCAAGATGCTCTATGACGGTTTTGATCTGTGCTCACCCACCACCTCTGTATCGATGACCATAAACGGGCCGGCTCCGATCATTCTGGCTATGTTCATGAATACCGTCATTGACCAGCAGATTGACAAATTCACAGCTGACAAGGGACGAGCCCCTGATGAAACTGAGGCCGCAGAGATTAAGAAACTGGTTCTCACCCATGTCAGGGGAACCGTGCAGGCCGATATTCTCAAAGAAGACCAGGGACAGAATACCTGTATTTTCTCCATTGAATTTGCATTGAAAATGATGGGAGATATTCAGGAATTTTTTATCAACAATGACGTCAGGAATTTTTATTCGGTCAGCGTCTCAGGCTACCATATAGCAGAAGCCGGGGCAAACCCGATTACCCAACTGGCTCTCACCCTCTCCAATGGCTTCACCTATGTTGAGTATTACCTGGCGCGGGGGATGGATATCAATGATATTGCGCCTAATCTTTCATTCTTCTTCTCCAATGGTATGGATCCGGAATTTACCGTCATTGGTCGCGTTGCAAGACGTATTTGGTCGATTGCAATGAGGGAACGATATGGTGCATCAACCACTTCTCAGCGATTGAAATATCATATTCAGACCTCCGGCAGGTCGCTTCACAGCCAGGAAATCCAGTTTAATGACATACGGACGAGCCTGCAGGCACTCTGCGCCATTTACGATAACTGCAACAGCCTGCATACCAACGCTTATGACGAGGCGATCACCACCCCAAGTTCAGAATCGGTTCGACGGGCTCTGGCCATTCAGCTCATTATCAACAGGGAATGGGGGCTGGCCAAAAATGAAAATATGAACCAAGGCAGTTTCATTGTTGAAGAATTGACCGATCTGGTTGAAGAGGCGGTTCTCTTAGAATTTGACCGGATCACCGATCGGGGCGGTGTTCTCGGAGCCATGGAAACCGGTTACCAGCGAAGTAAAATTCAAGAGGAATCGATGTACTATGAAGGCTTGAAACACTCGGGCGAATACCCTATCGTCGGAGTCAATACCTTCCGTAACCCGGCTGCCAATTTTGATGAAGAAAATGCAACGCTTGAGTTGGCCCGCGCTTCAGACGATGACAAAAATGAACAATTAAAAAGGCTTGAAAATTTTAAAGCGGCCCACAAAGGGCAGGCACCAGAGGCACTCGAAGCGTTGAAGCAGGCTGCCCTGAACGGCGACAATATCTTTGAGCAGCTCATTGAAACGGTGATACATTGCAGCCTCGGACAGATTACAAATGCACTCTACGAGGTTGGGGGACAATACAGAAGAAACATGTAGTAAACCCTTTTGACGGTATAGAGGTGCCCAGATGACCATTACACTTGGATTTGATGTATACGGAACCTTGATAATCTCGTAAAAAGGTTATTCGAAGCTCCAGATGGCTAAGTCAAAAAGCTTGATATACAAGGCGTAGTGTTTCTGACAAGCCATCGGCTATACATATGGTATGCCGAGGGTTTGTCAGAAACCTGCAACGAAGGAGATCGGGCTTTTTACGACGCCATCAACCTTAATCGATACCGCAGGTATCACCGAGGCCTTAAAAAAACATACTGGTGAGAACGCTGCAGCGTTCTCCTCTCTCTGGCGGGACAAGCAGCTCGAGTACTCTTTCAGGAGAGGACTCATGCAAAACTATCAGCATTTTGCCATCTGCACCAGAAATGGACTAGACTATGTCTGCAATGTCATGGGATATGACATTTCATCAGAAGACAGGGACGAATTGATGGCCCAATACCGTATTCTGCCAGCCTTCCCGGACGTGCGGGAAGCACTGCCCAGACTGCAGCAGGGTGATTTCAGACTCTTTGCTTTCTCCAACGGCAGAAAGTCTGACGTCTGCGACTTACTGGACAATAGCGGAATCAGCTCCTATTTTTCTGATGTGGTAAGTACAGATGAGATAAAGAGCTTCAAGCCCAACCCGGCCGTCTATGCTCATTTTCTCCGACGCACCGGTGCCACAGGTAAAGAAGCGTGGCTGATATCAGGTAATCCGTTTGATGTAATCGGAGCCATATCAAGCGGGATGCGTGGAGCATGGGTAAAACGCTCGGAACGTGCCTGCTTTGATCCCTGGGAAATACAACCAACAACTACGGTCTCAGATATCGGTGAGCTTAAAGATGAGATCGAGGCTCAAGAACGATAATCGAAGAGAGGAACAACCATAATAAGCTACCGGAGACATATCCATGGTCCGACTTGAACAATATGGGGAGCAAGAACGAGATCATCTCCTGAATCTGCCCTGCCCCACCTATGATACATCACCATTTGTCACAGGGGTAGCGGTTAACAAAAGCCGGGTGGCACTTATCTCAACGGCAGGCCTGCATAAGGTTTCAGATCGTCCGTTTGGTGTCGGAGAATCCGGTTATCGGCTGATACCGAAGAATAGTCAGACAAATGATCTGGTCATGAGCCATATTTCAACCAATTTCGACCGTACCGGTTTTCAACTTGATCTCAATACTGTCTTTCCACTGGATCGATTGAATGAAATGGCTGAAGCTGGAACAATAGGAAGCGTTGCCGAATACCACTACTCTTTTATGGGGGCTACCGATCCGGTCCAGATGGAGCAGGAGGCCCGCAATCTAGCCTCGATCTTAAAAAAAGACCATGTTGATGCCGTCCTCCTGGTACCGGTCTGACCAAACTGTACGCGCGCCGTAGGCGGGCTTGCACATTACATTGAGTCTGAAGGCATCGCCACAACCCAGATCAGCCTAATCCGAGAGCATACGCTGATCATACAGCCCCCCCGAGCCCTCTGGGTTACGTTCCCTCTTGGGCGTCCACTTGGAAATCCCGGAGATCGGAATTTCCAGACAGCGGTCCTGGGGGAAACACTCTCCCTGCTTGAGTATCCGGTCGGTCCGGTCCTTGTGGATTACCCCGTTGACGCCGATAAGAGTTCTGATACATCTGAACCGCTGGCCTGTCCCGTCAATTTTCAGACACGTCGGGATTCGGGGTCAACCACAGACACTATCCTTGAGGGGTTGCAGGGGGAGCTTTCCACCATGCAAATCTGGTATGATCTGGCATGCGAGAAATCAGCCCGCACTGCAGCGGGGATAAGTGGTCTTGCTGTCCAGCAGATCAAAGATCTATTTACAAATTTTATCAGCGGTAAAATAGACACAGAGGATAGTAACGGCCAGAAGATTTCCGACCTGCTGAGGCTCGCTTCCGAGGACCTGAAAGCATACTATTTCAAGGCTGTTTCTGCTCAGCCAGGACAATCGACAGATGTTACCGTCCTGGCCGACTGGTTTTGGGGTGATACCTATGCTGCCCTCTGCATTAACGAGGTGAGAAAGATTTGTCTGACCCGGGAGGCCAATGATATGATGCTTGCTGGAAAATTATTGCTCATTCCCCGGAATCAAATGCACCGTTTTGAGGAGTGATTCAAACAGCGGCGTGGAAAAGCGGGCTGTCCCGGCTTGTTCTCTATCGAGGCGAACGTATCGGATCAAACAGGTATTCCAGTCCGTTTACCTTGACTTCATATACAATCCTGAGCATTTCACCGAGCTTTCCGCGGGGAAACCCCTGTTGTGAAAACCAGACCACATATGGTTCAGGCAGATCGATCAGCAGCCGCCCCGCATACTTGCCAAACGGCATCTTCATCCGGGCAAGCTCGATGAGTTGCTGCGCTTCCAGGGTATCCATATTGCTCATAGCATCCCCTCATTCCAACTGCTTGCGAGCCGCTATCTTGGCGTTTATCATTTCCTTGTGAGTCAAACGAAGCAAATTTGCAAGTTTATGGGCAAAATGGTCCTCGTGCTCTTCAAGACGGCCATCGGTATGGATCACCGCCCAGACTGACTCCATCGCCGCAATCTTTTCTTCCTTGCTGTAATTATTATTCATATAACGGGTAAAACGAAATAAATCGATTGCATCATCACGTTCTTTGTACCCAGCTTCAATCAGCGATTCGATATCCTGCCTTGCAACACCAAACCTGTCGGTAAGGGTTGCAATAACATGATCCATCTCATCAGCCGAACACTCTCCGTCAACATGTGCAGCTTCAAGAAGCAGGACACAGAGTGCAACCTGCGCATCCTGCTCGCTGGCACCGGATATTTTTTTATCTCCCCCCTTGTTCCCCATAATTTTTTTTATCAGATCAAGCATATTTGTCTCCATACCTATTTCTTCCCGTAAAGGATGAAATAATTAGTTATTTTCAGTTTTAGTGCCTTACTCCTGAAAACCTGTCATAAAAATCAAGAAATCATTAGAGAAGTTTGAAATCAGAAACGGGGAGTCTCCACCAAGGCACGTATCCAGTGACTCTAAAAAGTTTTCCGACGTGTCGGGTTAATTCTTCTATTGACGATAATAAGACCCGCGGCAATCAACAACACCGAGGCGATCAGGTTATAGGTTAACGGCTCATTCAGTATCAAAACACCAAGAACCACTCCCGAAACCGGCATAATGTAGACGAATGAGTGAAGTGAGGTAGCACCATACTTTCTGATCAGTGTATTCCAGGCAACCATGCCAAATGAGGCGGTAACAAATATCTGATACAACATTGCCTTGATGATAGTCGTGTCGATTTTGCTCACCATCGAATCATCAAAAATGAATCCGCAACCCAGGAACAGAAGTGAAGACATCATCATCGGGTATAAGGTGATTTGGATGGGGTCATATTCGGAAATTATACGCTTTGTGTATGTAGCATTGCAACTCCAGACTCCTACAGCCAGTAGGACCAGTAAATCGCCGGTAACCATCTCAGCTGTAAACCTGGCACTATCAAAAAACAATAAGAATACACCAAAAAAACCGAGAATGAGCCCAAGAAATTTCTTTAGGACAATGACCTCTCCAGGGATAAAAAAATGCGCCAGAAGCATCACGCCAAATGGAAGGACATTGGCAATCAGCGTTCCATGAGAGGCGGTTGTTTTATTCAGACCTGCATAAAATAAGGAGAGCTGGACAAAAAATATCAGGGCGAGAAAAAAGAGTTGGCGACGTTGTGATTTTCTGACAGCCAGCGATTTGCCGGCAAACCGGGCCCAGAGAAAAATGGTTAGTGCTGCAATGCAGAACCTCACACCTGCAGAGGTAAAAACCCCCAGACCGGTAAAACTGATTTTAACAGCAACCGCATTGGCACCAAACAGAATACACAGAAATATGGTGAAGAGAGATGCGTTGGCGGGCAGCCCGCTGGTATCTGTGCTCTGAAATGAATCCTGGTTATTTTTATTCAACGAGCTGCCTTATTCCTCATGTGACCTGGTAGCTGCCTGCAATAATCACAACATAATCATATACTAAAGAAGGATATCTACCCATCACAAAAGTTCAATTTCCTGACCATACTCCATAACGACGGCCTTCTTGCCGATTGCTTCAACTTTTGCTTTGAACTCCTCCGGGTCAGCCTCGATTACCGGAAAGGTATTGTAGTGCATGGGTATTGCAACAGACGGATCTGCCAGTTCAATAGCTTTAACCGCATCGGTGATCCCCATGGTAAAATTGTCGCCGATGGGAAGGAGCATATAGTCCAAAGTGTTCATTTCTCCCACCAGTTTCATGTCGTAAAACAGGCCGGTATCTCCGGTATGATACACTGTTTTTCCATCGATAGTGAGTACAACACCAGCCGGTTCGCCTCCATAGGTGTTGTCAGGCGTCATTGATCCATGATGAGCAATGGTAAACTTAAGCCTACCAAAATCAAAGGTATATGATCCCCCTATATGCATGTTATGAGCCCTGAATCCCTTGGAAATACAATAGTTGGCCAGTTCATTCACACAGATAAACAATGGATCTGTCCTCTCGGCAATTTTGAAGGAATCCCCAACATGATCGCTATGGGCATGGGTCAGAATAATGAAATCGGCTGAGACATCAGCCGATTTTACTGGTGACGTCGGGTTGTCATCGAGGAAAGGATCGATTAGCAGCGTATAACCGCCATCCGTTGTAATCTGGAAAGAAGAATGAGAAAAATATTTTAGTTTCATACCCACCTCCGAATTCTCTGCCCGCCATTTTAGCAGCAGGCCGTTAAAATAATTATTCCAGACACGGATCAATCAGTCCGGGGGACATTCACCCTGCTATCAGTAGCAACAATTCTTACAGTAATCAATCGGTATATTACGTGCCCAATTCCTTTGACGACAACTTGTCAAAGATCAAATTATACCGTACGGTAAATAAGCATTGATCAGTCTCCGATCCACTCAGACAAAGACCAGATGATGGATACATACGATAGTTTCAAAGCACTTAAAGAAGATGAGACCAACTATCATATTAAGTGGAAAGACCGCAACGCTCAGATTACAATCCTTGCACCGCATGGCGGAAATATTGAGCCGCACACCTCAGAAATAGCCGAACTGGTCGCCGCAGACAGATACAATCTGTACTGTTTTAACGGGCTCAGACGAAACAACAACCACATTCTGCACATTACCAGTCATAACTATGACGAAGAGCAGGCCCTGGCCCTTGTCCGATCATCTGCTTTTGTTATTGCCATACACGGCTGCACTCAAAGAGATGAAATGGTATTTATCGGCGGCCTGTACGATGAACTGAAACAGCACATCGCTGCAGCCTTGGGCCGTGCAGAAATTCCCTCTATTATCTGTGAGAAGACATCTCGTTATGGCGGTCAAAGACCTGACAATATCTGCAATAGAGGGATTACCGGTAAGGGAGTCCAGTTGGAAATTTCCAGGCCATTACGCAATTCGCCAAAGGGTTGGGACAAAATTGCCGCGGCAATACATGAAGCGCTGGCCACTGTTTATCCTGATTGATATAAGCGTCTTCCCACCAGGCAATTTCCATATCGATCATCTCTTTTGCTCTTTCAAGGGCCCGGTTCTCATTCTCACCTCCCATTGAAACATGCTGGGTATACCCCGATGGGCTGGGGATATCAATAATTGATGTTCTGCTCAAATTCTCTCAGACGTTTATGGATAGAACGAAGTTCGGTAATCGTTGTCCAGTTTGAGATAAATATCGAAAATGACTCCCGAACTTTACTGAAGGCATTTGAAACCTGGACAAGCACACCAAGTGTGATCAATCCAGTGAACAGTCCCGGGCCCATGATCAGATAGGGGACGATTATCATCAGTTGCTCGAAGGAATTTACCCATATGTCAAAATAACCATAATGCATGAAGAGACGATGATAATTATATTTTAAGCCGATAAAGAGCTCAACAATAGACTCCGTTTTCCCGTAATTGATTTTATCGTCCTCTGCATAGACAAGCTCTTTTCTAAACGCAGCTTCCACCTTCTGATTGTTGTATTCCAGTCCGGGGAGCTTGATGCCCACAAACCAGGATATTAACAGGCCACCGAGAGAGACAAGCAATGCCACCCAGACCAGGCTGCCCGGAATTTCTCTAATACGGGGCAGATCAACGCCTGAACTCAGTTCCCACAATATCGGCAGGAAGGCGATCAGAGTAAGAAGTGCCCTGATCACCTGCAGGCCAAGACTCTCAAAAATACGGGCAAAACGGTATATATCCTCCTGAATACGCTGACTTGCCCCCTCTACTTCCTCATCAACCGTCTGCCATTTCTCGACATAGGAAAATGTCAATGCCTCCCGCCACCTGAACGCATAAATTCTGGTAAAATAGGCAGTTACTGTCGCTATCAGGACATACGGCATGGCAATATGGACAAACTTTACCATCTCAGCCCAGAACTCGGAAATCTCATGTTCCGTCGCCTTTTGTAATATATTGTAGAATCCCCCATACCAGGCGTTCATTTTTACCGTCAACTCCACCTGTATAAATAGGGATGCCAGCAGTATCAAACCGCCGCCATAAGCCCACAAAAACCATTTTCTACTTTTGAAAAAAGAGCGAAACATACCTATGAACCTTTATTTATTGATACCAGATCCTTACAATCCAGTAGTTGAGAGAGGCCCCACCAGTAATCAGGAGGTACAATTGAATACAATTAACGTCGGTGAGTACGATCTTGAAATCATTTGATCAACGAACCGAGATCTCAAATTCCAGAGGTTTCAGGATATGTTTTTTGACCACGCACTGGTCCATTGCTCCCATAATCGCTCCCCGTATTTCTCAGGAAATCTTTCGGGCAGGGTAGAGTCAATCACCATTTTGGGATAGCGTTTCAACTCTTTATCCCAGTCACAGGTCATTTTAAGGCTCATCCCGGTTGTATCGATATTTCTGGCCCGACAGAACTTTACGGCAAAAAAACCAGCGCAGGTTGCAATTGAAGATGTAAAGAGCTCGAACGGCGCTGGGCCGCTGTTATCGCCACCTGACGTTTCAGATTGGTCTGTGGAGAGAACAAATCCTCTAATTTTTGCTTCAACGGCAACGTTCCCCGGAAACTCACTTCAATTTCAACTGCCATATTTCCTGCGCTCCTTTTGCAACTGGGTCAAATCTATTTTATACTCGAAAGCTGATCCTTTATTGCTTTCCCGTCAAAGCCATCGGGATCAAAGTCCCCAATCATTGGCAGGTTGAGACTCAACCGATTATTGGCCGCACCCGCTTCAGCATCGTTCAGGAGTATCTGATATTGATGGATATCACCAACTTCTGTCGGTGGACATGCCCGTTCTCCGCCAAGCAGAACAGGAGCATCTTGTCCCAGCCCGTTTCTGATTGTCTGCTCCAGGGTAATCTCCAGTTCCCACCCCTCGCCACCATCATAGAGATAGGTAAAGAGGAACTGCATGCCTTCTTCCAGCTGATGAAGTTCAAAATTATTTTCATCATATCGCGGTTCCTTTTTCATATCCTTGATGCCGAAACCTGACTGGTAGAAAATTTTTCCGACCAGAAACTGATGCGTATCGCTGTCATCCCATCCCATACAGACCTGAATCACCTTGTGTAAGAGGGCCAGAGTCATGTTTCCAGGCACCTGAATGGTACGCCAGATAAGCGGGTCAGAGAATGCCACGGCAAGCTTCAATTGATACCCTGGTATCGGATCCTCAATTGATCGCTGTTGTTTGTTCATTCGATATTTTTGAGTAAAATCGCCCTTGAGCACCTTGGCCATAACCTCCACCTCCGGTAAACCTTTAACAGCGTACCAAACACCGGCAGCATCATTTTGTATCAAGTTTTTTGGCTATGCCTACAGGTAACCATTAATTGTCATTATTCCAGTGTGGTTGTTAATCAAAAAAATTAGTAAACGTTTCAACCGGTTCACGGGACGTTCGATAATTGTTTACCTTGGCAGCAGTATCTTCATAGCCGAGCGCCATACCACAGATAAGGATTGAATCCTCTGGATATTCCAAAACATCTTTTACAATTTTCGGATACTCCGCAAGGGCGGCTTGTGGACAGGTGGCAAGGCCTTCTCCTATTGCAGCAAGCATTACCGATTGCAGAAACATCCCATAATCCATGTATGTACCTGCTTCCATCCCCGGGTCCATGAAAAAATAGAGCATAACCGGAGCATCAAAGGCCCGGTAGTTTGCAACCCACTGCTCCAGTCGCCGCTCTTTTTCCTGACGCTTTATCCCCAGGGCCTCATAGAGCTGCAGCCCACACTGAAAACGCCGTGTCTTGTATGGTTCAATCCATTTCACCGGATAATACTGATAGTCCATCTGCGGCTTTTCACCGCTCCTGAAAGCGTCTTCAATCATTTTCTGCAAGACTTCTTTTTTATCACCCATGACCACAGCGACCTGCCAAGGCTGTGTATTAACACCGGATGGAGAGTACCTGGCGCTATCCAGGATCCTGGTGACAGTCTCCCTGCTGACCGGACTATCAAGAAATGCGCGCACAGACTTTCGTGCAGCCAAGGCATCATGAACATTCATAGGGGCTCCTTTGCTAAAATTTAGATAATCATCTAACCCGACAAGTCGGAAAACTTTTTAGAGTCTCTGGATAAGTGGTTTGGCGGAGACTCCCAGTTTCTGATTTATACGTCTCTGATGATTTCTTGTTTTTTATGATAGGTTTTCAGGAATAACGCACTAAAAAAAGATCTCGTTATGACCAACCAGGCTTAGACGTTTGCGTAGTCGATTCACCTGACCGAATATCTTTTCATACAGCTCTTTTTCCATGTGAGTAAGCTCATTAATATTGACATGGTTATCGGGTGGCTCACCGCGGTTAATCATGCTCACCTGGTGCCTGAATCGCAGTTGCATCAAATAATTGTATGCCTCGACGATTTCTTCATGAGTCACCTTATTCAAGACATTTTTTTCAAAAAGGATATCAATTCTCTGTAAGGTATTGGTACTCTCAATGGAATAATTTACCGCATAAATTCGTGCAAAACCAACAATCTGAGCCATAGCGTGCTTGATATTGAAGGTATTGGGATGGTCACCGCCTGACTCCACAGCGATTTTGCCGAAAAAATCGATCGGCACCTTGAATAGCAGCGAATTCTGAGCGAGCTGGTAAAGGAATGCAGCCTTATTTTCGGCTCTACTGCTGATATGTTCCCTCAGCTCATCAACAAAACGATCGTCTCCATACAGACAACGAAAATCAAAAAAGATACTTACTTCCATCAAATCTTCCGGGCTTGACTCCGTAATCCAGCGAGTGAAGTATTGCTTCCATTGAGAAATGGGTTGGCACCACTCAGGGTTCATAGCCATTACATTACCGGTGCAAAAATCGTAGCCAACCTGGTCAAGCCAGGTGCAAACGGTTGTGCTGAACTTCTGAAAATAAGCATGAACGGACGTGCTTTCACCTTCTCCGACATCTTCGAAAATGAGCGCGTTGTCCTGATCGGTAACCAGCGTCTGCTCACCGCGTCCCTCACTTCCAAGACTGATGAATGCAAAACGGACGGGCGGCTCTCCAGCCTGTTCGATAGCAAAATCTATCAAACGGCCCAGGATTGTATCTGATACGGTCGTAATAATACGGGTTATATTTTTTGCATGCGCTCCGCTATCGATCAACGCCTTGACAATTCTCGGTAATCGTTCACGACTGGCTGAAATGTCTTCAACTGACCGGGCCTCCCGAATCTCTTCAATGAGAAAGGCTGCCGAATAACGGTGCACATCCAGCAACTCTTCATTACTGATGACGCTGACAACATCTCCGTTCTTGTCCCGAACAGCGAGGTGCTTGATCCCTCGTTCCTGGAGCAGCAGGACTGCCTCAAAAATGAGTGCCGTTTCTTCAACATGGATCAGCGGTGAACTCATTACCTCGGATACTGCAATATCGGGGGAAAGGTTTCCAGCCACCACACGTTCTCTCAAAACAACATCGGTAACGATTCCGATCATTTTTCCTTCTTCATTTCTCACCAGAATCGAGCTCTTTTGAGCATCGGTCATAATCCCTGCAGCTTTATGAATCGAGTCATCAAAATCACAGAAAACAAAATCAGCACGAGCATTTTTTACCGGCTGATTGAGAAACATTATCGATGTCTGAAGTTCAACGATGAGGTTCTCGCGCTCCTGGGCACTTTTCTGCTGTTTGCTGATATCTTCAATCAGGCCATCACAATAAAGAGGCGTGCCCCTGCTGTTTTTGGTCAGCACCATTGAGATCGATACCATACGCGACATGCCGCCCCCGGTTTTAAGGGTGAACAACCGCTCTTTTATAAATCCTTCCTCTTTAAGCAGATCCGGGAAATTTTTATCTTTTGGATCCTGGCTGACGACATCAAGAAAATCCAGTCCCGTTAATTCTGTATCTTCACTCAAGCCAAGCAATTCCAGGACAACAGGATTCGCCTCCAGAAATCTAAAGCCGCTCTCAGCAGTGGTCCGAAATACTCCAATATGAAGTCGATTGGTTAATTGACGATATTTTTCCCGACTCTCGTCAAGGGCCTCCTCGATCTGCTTTGTTCCACTCTGGTCCCGTGCGGTCATCACGACTACTTTCTGACTACCGAGATTCTTTCGAGACATGGTCATTAAAATAGCGATTTCGTCTCCATTTTTCTTAACCAGCGAGACTTCATGTGATCCCAAAACAACGTAGCCGTGCAATGCATCCGTGAAGACCTGTGCACCGTTTTCAGTCTGCCCATCGTCTTTTGGAAAAAGATCTGCAAGAGGGATCGCTTCAAGCTCTGCTGAACTATAGCCAACGAGATTCTCCATACTTTTATTGGCATAAATACAGCTGCCGTTATGTATCATCATTATCGGGTCGACAGCAGTCTCTACCAAGGTCTTGTACTTCTTTCTCGACAGACTGAGTTTTTTTTCGGCTTGCTGTCTTTTACGCTCGATAGCCAGACTGTGATGGGTGACGTAAAGCAGTAGCAGGGTGAAAGCGATCACCGTTCCATAGATCATTTTCGTCAAACGGTCGGTAATCTGCTCTGTTTTCGCTTCTACATCATCGAGGAACACACCGGTACCGACAACCCAGTCCCATGGTTCAAATTTTTTCACATAGGAAAGTTTTGGAACATCCTGCTCGGTTGTATACTTTTTATTCCAGAAGTAATCGATAAAACCACTCTCAGCCTCTGCGACCGTCTCAATGATCTCCATAAAGACACGTTTGCCGCTACTGTCCTCATAACTCCCAAGATCGGTGCCAATCAACTCCTTGGAATAGGGATGCATGATCAGCCGCGGAGTCATGTCACTGATCCAGAAATAGTCTTTCAATTCATCTCCGTAGCGTAAGTGTTCAATCTCGGCAATGGCTTTGCCCTGCGCCTGCTTCCTCGTCAAATTACCGAGACCTTCCTGTTTCTCATAAAGTTCCATAATACCCCAGGCAACTTTGGTAAGTTCACGAATCAACTCTCGCTTGCTCTCAAGAAAGCTTTTTTCAAATGACGGGATGATGACCAAATAGATTGAGCCTATTGCTATGAAGATTGCCAGGAGAGACGGTAGAATGATCCCAAGAACAAATTTCAACCACTGTTGTCTTGGCGTTTCTTCAAGCATGGTAAAGACACGGAAATAATTGAGAAAGGTACGGCCTACCGTCCGCGCACGCTGCAAATCCAAGACTCGATCGGAACATTTTATCTCCTCTTAGTTTATAAACAGCACCCCTTAAATAAAAAGTTGCGCCTGTTGGTGAGAACGATTACCCAGCTTCAGCTTATAATTTTTCAGACAGGTAAGTTTTGAGCCATTTCCATTCAATTCAAATAATTCTGGTTTCTTAAGCAGTGCCGCAAAAAGAGCCTCCAATATTTTTGGATCGAATTGATGTGCTGCCCCCTGCTGCAGATTTATCACTGCGTCTTCCAATGACATTTTGGTAAGATGTTTTCTGCCGGCAAGCATTGTTTCAAAGGCATCACATACCGTCAGGATCCTTGCCCCCACCGGAATCTCCTTCCCCCTGAGGCCGTCGGGATAGCCGCTACCGTCATATCGCTCGTGATGATGAAGTATAAGGGGCACGACATCGTCCAGGAAGGACAGCGGCTGAGCTATTCTCGCCCCAATGACCGGATGCTGCTTGACGATATCCATCTCGCTGCGCGACAAAATCCCCAGTCTCTCGAGAATATCATCATTCATGCCAATCTTACCGATGTCATGAAGCAGTCCTCCATGATAGATTGTCTCAACCTCTGATATCGGCAGGCACAGTTCCTCCCCAATTAGCTTTGCATATTGCGCTACTTTTACGGAATGTCCATGTGTACTCTCATCTTTGGCCTCAAGCGCAAGTGCCAGTCCCTCTACCATCTGCCGGAGGTTCTGCAGCATCTTTTCATCGTAACTGCGGGCCTTATGAAGGGCAATAGCCCCCTGCTCTCCGAGCGCCGTGATAATTTCCAGCTCACTGGAACTGAGTTCCCTATGGTTATAAAAATAGACCGCCAGAATGCCAGAAAATGAGCCGACGATCTCAAAAAACAAACCGGCTATCGATCCGACGCTTTTCTTGCCGATACTATCCAGTTCAGGAATTCTTGGATCTGTCCTGGCATCTTCAATAAACACCACAGCGCCGTCGGCGGGATCAAATATCTTATTGAGTGTCCCGTAATCAACATTGGTCAGATTCCGGTATGGAAAACCATCGGAAATCATCGTTTCGATTTTCTCTCCAGCATGGTCAACAATCCAGTAGACACAGCCTTTGGCACCAAGAATTTCCTTTATATTCTTAACGATATTTTCCAGTATCTCCGTTGTGTTTTCACCAGTATGAATTGCTTTACTGACCTGTGAGAAAACCCTGAAAAATGTCGTATAGTCTTCTGTCATAAGTAACTCCTTGATATCGTATGTTAATAGACGTTACCAGTCATCTTTCTCCGGGATATCAAATCTGTGGGGGTGAGGAGCACAGTTATGGACATGGTCTCATGTCTGCTCTTCCGAATAACCCGGTTATGTAATGATTCTATCACCATTTTCCTTCTCCCTACAACAGGCTCTCGTTTACCAAACCATCGGCTGTCGCGTGTGTCCCGAGAGTCTGCATACTGCACTGTAACATACTTCCAGGGTGGCGAAAATCTCATTTCGCCCACCTGCTGTTTTCCGGCTTTGGTGCTTCCTGGACCTTTCGATACGTTCCGGTCTCTATCCCTGATCATGTGTTAACGGCAGGCTCATCAACGCCAAGTATCCAGCAGCTATTCGTCTGCAACCGTTATATCCGACAAACGGTCCCGTTATTCGATTCAGTTCTGCAGGCAAAGGGCTCAGTGCTCCGGGTTGGCAGCTATCAGAAGCGTGCGAAGTTCAGCACTTAATACTCAACTCCCCTCTGAGCTTTTATGCCTTTTTCATAGGCATGCTTTACCGCTTTGATCTCAGATACCGTATCTGCAATTTCCACTAATTCTGACGGGGCGTTCCTTCCAGTGAGGATCACCGTCAGCCGCTCAGGTTTATTCATGATCATCGTAACAATTTCCTCGACAGGCAGAAAATCATACAGTGGTAAATAGGTGATCTCATCAAGTATGACAAGATCGTATCTATCTTCTGCTATCAATGCTTTGGCAAGGCTAAATCCCTCACGCGCTACCTTCCTGTCTTCCTCGATATTTTCCTTGTTAAACACGAACCCCTTCCCACAGATGTGCCAGTCAAGATTGTCAAGCTGCTGGGCCATGATTCTTTCACCATATTTCCCCTGACCTTTCAAAAACTGAATCACGCAGACCCGTTGATCATGCCCGAGCGCTCTGAAGGCAGTACCAAGGGCAGCGGTCGTTTTTCCTTTGCCATCGCCGGTATTTATTATCACTCTTCCTTTTTCGTTCATTTTTTCTCCAAAATATCATAAAATTACTAAAATTTTGTAATTCATATATCATCGTTACCATACAATCATTGGTTTTCCACTCATGTGCCATAGAACCAGGCAATAAACAAAACCAGGCCACGATTATGTGACATTTTATCCGCCTCCCATAAATGGATTATTTACAATCTGATTTCAATAGGGTAGGAACATTTTTCGGCCGATATGGTTGACACTCCTTTACATAAAAAACGTTGACAAAAGGTATCTGATGAATTTAATATCAGCGAACAATAAGACCGAGCGCTCGCTCAGCGACGTTTTCTTTTACCCTCTATCAGGCTAAAGCGCTCACAATTTTTCATTACCAGGGAGAACGGAACTTTAAGAATTCAAACGATACGCTCCTGCATTGGTTCGGGAGACCATTGTTTTCATATATTAGCACGAAGCAGCAACATGATTAACCCATCAGTAATAACACTGACGGTAGAAACGATCGAGCGCTCAATCTTGCACGGTGTCATGTTCGGTACAGTCTCGGAATTTCCTTCCAGGACTCGATTCCGGACGGCCCTATAGTATTCAACAACTTTTCGTTTAGGTAACTGAAAGATTAACCAAAGGAGGTGCCCCCAACACTTTTGCTATTGGTGACGTTCAGGCAGCCGTTGTATCTTTGGGCCGCCTGGAGGACCAATCTAATTAATTCTGTTCTACAGATTCCCTCTACAGTCAGTGAATTACGGTCAAAGACGCCCTCTTTTTCACTGGTGGACAGATGGGATAAGCGAAGCAGTCTTTTCAAGGAGGAGAGAATGAATAGTGCGTACAAGAAGGAAGTTAGGTACACGCTGATTTTCAGCGCCCTTTTACTCATGACCGGTCATCTCGGTCTGTTATTTGTTGCCTTTCCCGGGCTACAGGGACATATGGTTTTCGGTTTTCCATCCCAGTATATTATTCCTGTGGTCATGGGCTGGCTCGGCCTCATGGTTATTGTTGCCATTCAGGCGAAGCTGACCAACGATCTCGATGACGAGATTGAACTGCTCAGCGGTACAGACGAAAACGTATAAAAAGGGGATAATAGACCATGGAACAACAGCAATGGGCTCTTGAAAGCCCCACTCTTGGAATCATATTTGTAGGTACTTCGTTTATAATTTTTTACCTGATCGGCTGGTACTCACAGAAGATGGCCAAATCTTCCACTGACTACTGGACAGCGGGCAGGTCAATCGGAGCTGTAACCAACGGTCTTGGCATGGCCTCAAGTTACATGAGTCTGGCGACGTTTATGGGCGTTACGGCGCTTATTCTCAAGCTTAAAGTGCCGTTTGTCTATATGTGGATTCAGTTTGCACTATCCATCCCACTGATAACCCTCTGGTATGGCACCCCGCTGCGTCGAATGGGGGCATTTACCCCGGCACATTTTGTCCGTGAACGTTATGGACTCAAAACATCGTATATCACCGTCATCTTCATGATCCTTATCATGGTCATGTATGCACTCGGGCAGATGATCGGTGTTGCAAAAGTCTTTGAGATGCTTTTTGGAATCAACTACAATGTCGCTCTCATCTGCGGCGGTGCGCTGATTGTTGGCTACGTGACCATTGGCGGCATGTATGGAACCAGTTATAATGCAGCCTTCCAAATGGTTCTGATGGGTATCGCTTTTGTTATTCCACTGGGCGCAATCATGAAGGCGATGGGTGGTACCGGCTGGTATTTTCCACCGCTGCTCTACAGTGATATGGTTCCTGCCATGCTCGAAGCCGTACCCGACTTTTTTGACATGAAATACGGTCTCAAGTGGTATGCATCTCTGATCCCCTGTTTCACCCTGGGTGCAATGGGACTGCCTCATCTTGGTATGAGGGTCTATACTGCTTCGAATCTGAAGTCGGCCAGAGGAGCCATGGTCTGGTTTACCTTCTTCTGCGGTATCGTTTTCTCTTCCACCTATACCATGGGCTTCTCCGGTGTCTTTTTCCAGGCAACCTCTGGCATCGGTATCGCCCCGACTGACTATGACAAAATTACCCTTATCCTGAACAGTGTGTACAATCCTGCCTGGGTACTTGCGTTCGTAATCGCCGGCGCAATTGCAGCCGGCCTCTCAACCATCAGTGCCAACCTGATGGCAATCGGCGCCATGATAGCACAGGATATCATCGCCACCATAAAGCCTGACCTCTCAGACAAGACCATGAAGATTATCGGCTACCTGGCCATCTCCGGAGGCGGTCTGGTGAGTATTCTTATCGCCCTGAACCCTCCGACCTTTCTGGTTGTCAGTATCCTCTGGGCATTCGGACTTGCAGGTGTAACGGTTGCCCCGCTGGTCATTCTCGGGGTCTGGTGGAAACCGGCAAATCGGTATGGTGCCACGGTTGCCATCCTCGTTTCCGGGTTAACCTACATAGCCGTTTCACCCTTTCTGTTCCCGAATTTAGTTATAGCAGGCGGCCTTCCGGCTGCAGTAGGCATGTCGGGATCACTGCTCTGTGTTCCTCTCTGTTTCTTCCTGCATACAACAGTATCAATGATCACTGATCGTATGCCGGCTTTGATGGCCAAGATACCCCATCAAAAAGACAAGGAACTGGTTGACAGTATTCATGGTTGGTCAGATTACAGCGATGAACGATACAACAGCACTAGTGCCGGATTCATTGTTGCTGCCGTCAGCCTCTTCTTCTGTATCTGGGCAGTATTGCCAGGCGGATGGTAATAGTTTATAAAGAATAGTGCGCTATACGGTCCCGTTCTGTGACTTTATCGGTTGCAGAACGGGTTTTTTCCCCCTTTAACTAACCCGACTATGAGCTATCTCGAACTGTTGCCTTCGATGTTGTCAGGACAGCCGCGTGTATTCCAACTGGCTATTGACGGCACTGCCAGGAAACATGCGATGATCAATATCATCGTTACCGGAATCTTATTTGGAATATCCAATGTTTTCGGTGCTCTCACCATTGACCCGACGCTGCCACTTGATGGGAAATTCGCAATTATTACGCCGTTACTTTTCTGTGGTTACGGTATTGTGACCATCTTCGGAGTGCTTGCTGGATTCTGTCTGGTATACTGGGCTGCAGCCAGAGCATTTGGCGGGCCAGGCGGGTTTAACCTGATTATAGATCTGATTGGACTGAGTTCCGTGCCGTTCTGGATTCTGGCACCGCTGCTCAACTATTCATTAAGGTTCAGAAACTCGGAATCAGTGCCCCTGGCACTTTTGTTCCCGATGATTGTGGCATTTATCTGGTCATTTAAAATCATCAGGCAGAGCCTGGTGAGCGGTCAGGGATTAACCGAGGGAAGGGCAACACTTGCACTCGGCTGCATGTGGATATTCAGCATAAGTGCGGTCTATGTTTTCATGCCGTAGCAACGCTGATTATTTCTGTAATACCCTGAAGACCTCAATCTTCTCCTGTACATTTTTATAATCAAAACGCCCCATCCGCTCGCATTGATAGTGATCACTCAATAACGTTTGGGTCTTTCTGGAAATACATATTTCACCGCCCGGACACCCTCTTTCTATTCGGGCGGCAATATTGACACCGGATCCGAGAACGGTATAGTCACAGAACTCCTCCGAGCCGATCGTACCGACAACCACCTCATCGGTGTTTATACCGATCCCCAGATCAAGGTCCACTCCCAGCTTATTCTTCCATTTTCGGCTCAGGTTTCGCATCATGGCCTGCATCTCCAACGCAGCTTCGACTGCTCTTTCTGCATGATCCACCTGCGGGACAGGATTTCCCCAGACAACCATCAGAGAATCCCCTATCAACTTGTCGATAATCCCCCCGTTTGTCCTGGCAATGGGTATTAATCTCCCAAAACATTCGCGCATTATGGTAATCAGCTGTTCGGCTTCGGTTATTTCACAAAGCTTGGTGAAACCACGCATATCGGCAAACATTACCGTTATGACCTTATTTACCCCATCTTCCTTGAGCAGACGCGGATTATCGATGGCCATTGTTGCAATACTCGGTTCAACAAAATGACCAAAGGTCTCTTTGATATCCTGGTTTTCTTCCTCAAGAACGCTCGAACCCCAGCCGAGTGCGCGTATCAGAGCAATTAAGGTGCCGATAAGTGGAGCAGATAACGGCACAAAGAGGTTAAAGGCGACGGAATAGGAATGAACCAGAACGGCATAAAAAAACCAGGCAACAACCGTATAGATAATCCCTTTAACGGTTCCTTCCTCAAGAATTATTATGCCGGGGAAAAGTGCAAAAAACAGGATAATAAAAATAGATACGCTCAGGGGTACCGGAGAAAAACCCGAAAGAGCGTTCAACTTGAAGAACAGCATATCGAAGGGGGTGAAAATCCCTGCATACTGGACGATGCAAAGTGTCGCACCAATAAGAACTGAAACCAGAAAAAAAACTTTCAGTTCCGGATACTTGGTGTATTTCAAACGCATTTTAACCATATTACTGAGGCGGCTGTCCGTCCTTATCTCCTTTTGAAAACTCACGCTGCTGATTCTGCGAAGTCTCTCCCTGTTTTAAGCAGATCCGATTCATCACTTAGATGAAATTCTCCCTCACCTGGCAGCTATAATTTCCTGTGTACCAGATAAGCTTATCAAAGATGAGAGTTCGAAACAAATCGGAAAGACAGAATAGTGGGTCTGCTGAGAAAAAATTTATAAGGAAGACTTGGAGACTTTTTCCAGATAGTAATCGACATCAAACTTACGGCGGCACCCCGCTTCGTTCATATATCGTATTTTGCCATAAACCGGGCGCTCTTTCCAGGCACGATCATGAACACCTCCAATTGCCCAGGAAACCCCGCTGTGACCGTTTGGGTCGCTGCCGTCAAGGGAGTAGGTATCGTTGAGTTTCAGTGCATATTCCAGAGCTTTTTCAGGCTCGCTGGTCCATTCGAGAATTTTTTTAGCCCAGTACATTCTCAGGTAGCCGTGCAGTTTGCCGCGATTTACTAAATCCATCTGACATGCATTCCATAGCGACTCGTGAGTTTCCGCCTGTTCAAATTGTTTCAGTGAATATCGATACTCCCGGGTATCGTATCGATGTTCATCAAGGCTCTTCTTCGCCCAGTCGGGAAATCCTTCAAAGTGATCATACGATGCTTCATAAAAGCAGAAATTATCAGCCAGTTCCCGGCGCACGATCAGCTCCTCCAGGTAACTCTCTCGTACTTCAGCCGAAAGATCTGATTTATCTACCTCCCAGGCCAGTCTCTGGGGCGACAGCTGGCCAAAATGGAGGTAGGGAGACATGTTTGACTGTGCCTCTTTGTTTGGATCATTTCGATTAACGGCATAGTCAGCCAATGATTTCAAAACATGTGCCATAGCAGACCGTGCTGCTGATTCGCCCGGGTACAGCCAGGACAGTTCGGCAACACGCTGATTGGCTGCCTGGGCAGCGAGACAGGGAACATCAATGGAATCAGCAATGGTGAGATTTTGGCTTGGATGAGGCTGAAGTACAGGAAAATCGGTAAGATAATCGGGCAATAATCTGTTAATCTTAGGACGTATCGTATAGGCGCCATATTCCTTCTTGTCGGAGATAACCCATGCAGGGATAATATTATGACTGTCAATTTCGTACATTGGCAGGGAAATCCTTTCATAAATACACGCAAGCTGCCGCCGTTTTCTCCTGAGCGGACTGAAATCGGTGGCCAGAACGTGACCATCACATTTTTTCAAATGATACGGTATCGTTTCAACAGGATCTCCTTCAAGCATGATAAAGTCAATATTATAACTAATAAAGGTCTGCTGCAGTTCTGCCAGTCCTTTGAGAGCAAACAGTGCATGCCTGGCTGTTTTGAAACCATCAACCGGGTTATGGCAGAAAATTACCTGCAGTCCTTTGTCCCTGCTCATAGCCTCTTGCTGAGCCCATAGCAGGGCCCAGTTATCAGCCGCCCGCTGGTCACGGCTCATCCAGTAAACGACCGGACCATCTCCTCGTTTTCCCTTGCTTACCGGTCTGCACCGCTTGTCTATATTTTCGTTTCGTTTCAGCATCTCGCTCCGTTATCTGCCTCCTCCAATACAGGTAATTGTTTGCACCCCAATTGTCTACTCCCGGACAGGGGTATTCTTCTCGGCCTATCCAATAGTGATTCTATACGGTATTGAAGGATTGTCTGGCGTGGAAACCATATCACCTCCATCGAGTCCATGGTTTAGAAGCTGTCTTATCTTCAGCCAAAACAGCTGATCATCTCTTTTGTATTTCTGAAGATATACAAAAAGTGTATGGTGGTGATCCGTTAAACGCTGTCAATTAAACCAATTGGAGTAAAATAAATGTCGACACCTGAAAACACAAGGGAGCCGGAATTGCAGGTCATGGTCTGGTACAGGGAAGAAGACTGGGAGAGCCACACGTCACACTTCGATGATGCTCAGCTGCTGCCCCAAAATTATAAAGAGTGGCACAAACGGGCCGAAGAAAAAGTAAGAGAAGTTGAAGCCTCGGGTGATCTGGTTGTCAAGGTCACCATCGACACCGTGCTGTTCCCTGCATGGTGCAGGGAGAATGGACGAAAGATGGACGCCGAGTCGAGAACCACATTCGCCATTGAAGCTGTGCAGAAACAGCAGTTTCTCAGTAATATGTGAAAGATAGGTGGAAACATCATATTTGATCCCGATAGATTGTGTAACCATCGATCAGGTGATTAAAAACAGTCGCTTTATCTGCTCCATTGGCCGGGCAGAATCCCGACAAAAGGGCAGCGGTTAGCCGCTATTATGACGGAGTTAAACTGGGCACGGGAGGGTTGGTCAGGGCTTACAGCTTCTCGGTCCAGCAGGCCATCAAGCTGGTTCGGACCCGGAAAAAAGTCCCAATGACCACCATGTTTTTTACTGTACCTTATCGGTTCCTGACAACCGTTAAGAAGAATCTTGAAGAAGCAGATACCACAATCACTCATGAACAATAACCGCACATTGCAGCGTGATCATCTTCACCACTTGAGAATCGGGTTTACCGCAAACCTGGTGGTTGCCGCAAGCGTTGGAGCTTACGGCAGCGTTCTTGGCCTGCTCGCCGCCCAGAAGGGGCTGACCTGGGTCCAGCTTCTTGTCATGAACCTCAGTGTCTTTGCCGGATCCGCCCAGTTTGTCATGGTGGATATGTGGTTTCCACCGCTGCCGATAATGGAAATCACCCTTGCTGTTTTGATCATTAACATGCGCTATCTGCTTATAGGGGCCTCCCTCAACCCACTTTTCCAGGGCAAATCCCTCTTTCACAAAATGCTTTTCATACATCTGGTTGCCGACGAAAACTGGGCCATTACCATGGCCCGTTTTCACAAGGCTACGACCTCGATCTGGTTTCTGCTGGGAGGCGGCATCTGTGTCCAGGCAGCATGGTGCAGTGGGACATTACTTGGCCATCGCCTCGGTGCAGTGATCAACAACCCCGAGCAGTTTGGCCTTGATTTTTCCTTCGTTGCCGTTTTTACCGCTCTTGTTTTCAGTTTCTGGAAAGGAAGACAGGACCTGCTCCCCTGGCTGGTCGCAGCAGTGGTTGCTGTTGTTTCAGAATCACTGTTACCGGGAAAATGGTATATCGTCTGCGGAGGTATCAGCGGCGCACTCGTTGCAGCTTTTCAACCGCTAGAATCAAAGGAGCAGTCTGATGATTAACCTGACACCTCAACAGGCAACCTGGCTCACTATCTTCTGCGCCGCGCTGGTCACCTACTCATTACGGCTATCAGGGCTTCTTCTGGCCGGAAGGCTGCCGAAAACAGGCAGGTTTAAAAATTTTATGTCTGCTCTGCCCGGGACCATTCTTCTGTCATTGATTGTTCCAGCGGCAATTGGAGCTGGTCCTGTTGGCTGGCTGGCGACAGCGCTTACCGGGATATGCAGTTTGAAAACTGGAAATGTATTTGTTTCGATGCTGGTGGGAATTGTGATTGTTGCGGCTGGGCGATGGTTTGGTTTGTAGCAGAGCTGAGCTGGCAACCACCTCGGCATTCCAAGTCGTTATCTGTTTCCCAGAGTACCTTAAGTAAAAAAATGGCGGAACTACTCAAACCGTCCCGCCATTTAAACTCAATCTACGACCGTAGAAAATCAGCCTTTGATGCCTCAACCGCCTTTGACCTTCTTGGTATCTTCCTTTTTTCCGTCCTCTTTCACCTGAGGCCCGGCTATCGCATCGCGGGTAACCTTGATGCGTAGGTTTTCAGCAATTTCCAGGGTGAGTACGTTATCGGTGAGTCCTGTAATTTCTGCATAGATGCCACCTTTGGTGATCACCTTGTTGCCCTTCTTGAGATCAGTCAGGTAAGCCTGGTGCTTCTTGGCCGTCTTCTGCTGCGGTCTGATCAGTAAAAAGTAAAAAACCACAAAAATCAGAACCAGCGGGATAAAAGATGCAAATCCCCCAGCCGGTCCACCTTCTGCTGCCATAGCATTTGTAGCCGTGGCCATTAGTACTGCCCCTGCAGCGGCCAGATAGGCAAGTCGTATCATGTTGTAACCTCCTTAATAATTATCTCAGCAGTGTGTTACTTTTCACACACCAGTTACCATTAAATTTGCAGCACATTAATCATTTGCACTCAAGCCTGCCATAAAAATCGTCCCTGAAAGTGCTGTACCGATCATTTTCAATAGCTTCTCTTATTCCACTCATCAGAGAAACGTAGTAATGAAGGTTGTGTATGGTATTCAAGTGATAGGCAAGAATTTCCCTGCTCACAAAAAGATGCCTCAAGTAGGCTCTTGAATAATTCCGGCAGGTATAACAGCTGCAATTGCTGTCGACAGGGCTCTTATCTTCACGGTACCTGGCGTTCTTTATGACAAGTTTGCCGGTTGAAGTGAAAAGGGTACCGTTTCTTGCGTTTCTCGTGGGCATAACACAATCGAACATGTCGACGCCGCGCCATACACCTTCGACCAGGTCCTCCGGAGTTCCAACGCCCATTAAATAAACGGCATAATTATCAGGCAGGTGTACGACTGTTGTCTCTGTCATATCATGCATCTGCTCTTTGGATTCACCGACACTCAAACCGCCGATTGCATAGCCGTTAAAACCGATATCAACCATGGTCTCTGCCGACTCCTTCCTGAGTTCGGGGTACATGCCGCCCTGAACGATACCAAAGAGCAGTTGATCTCTGCTGGTGTGAGCAGAACTGCAGCGCTGAGCCCATCGACCCGTCAATGCTGTTGACTGAACCGTTTCATCCCTTGTCGCTGGATAGGGAATGCAGGTATCAAGACACATCATGATATCGGAACCAAGAGCCTGCTGGACCTCTATTGCATCTTCCGGACTTAAAAAGAGTGGCGAACCGTCAAGATGTGACCTGAAGGCAGCTCCATCTTCGCTGATTTTCGCCAGCTCCTTTAAACTGAAAATCTGGAACCCACCGCTGTCAGTGAGGATCGCCCCATCCCAGTTCATAAAGTTGTGCAACCCGCCGAACTCTTTTATCAACTGGTGCCCAGGTCTGACGAACAAGTGATAGGTATTACCCAGTATGATCCTGGCACCAATGTCTTTGAGGTTTTCAACGGTTACCGCTTTTACCGTACCCTGGGTTCCAACCGGCATAAAAACAGGTGTTTGAAAAACGCCATGTGCGGTTGCCACCTCCCCCCGGCGTGCATTACATTCACTGGAGCGGCTATGAAGCGTATATGGAGATTTGCTGATCATTATTCTTTCAAAATGGTATTAAAAATACAGGCGTTTTCAGGCCTACAGCAGCCTGTCGTATCATCACTAATCATAATGATTTTGCACCATATGTCATCTGTCCAAGGAGTGCAATAGTTTCCACTCACTGGAATTATTAATTTTTTTTTGATTTCCGGGCGTATTTCCTGCATAATGTTAAGCAGATATTCTGTTATTTTATTTGTTGGAGCACAATGAAAACAATCCTTGTTATAGAATCTGACATCAGTGAGCTTGAATCGACCGTGGACGCCTGCCGGCAGGGCCAGGTTGAATTCACCGTTCTCTCCGCCCAGAACCTTGCCCAGGCACAAACCATCTTATCAAAGGATCGGGTAGACCTGATCATCTGCAGCACTGTTTTCCCAGACAGTCAAGATTCAGCGGTCATCGCCGAGCTGACGGGGCAATACGCCTTTATACCACTGCTCGGTGTCACCCCGCATCAGCAGGGTACCGGAGAAAACAGTCTTGCACTCGGAGCAAGTGCCATCCTGGAACGGCCGCTTGAGAAGGAAAAGCTTCTCCAATATATTGACGACCTCACTGAACGTTCCTCGACGGGTACCGTGAAGGGAATACCCATATCCTCTTTTCTTCAGATGCTCGAAAATGATGGCGATTCATGTACCTTATGCATCACCTGTGATCAGAATTTCGGCACCATATTCTTAAGCGAAGGTACCCTTGTCGGCGCCGAAACCGGTGCATTATCCGGTGAAGAAGCGGTTTACGAAATGATTTCCTGGGACGGCGCACTTATAGAAATCAGATTTTTCAATGGCCAGAAGGATGACAAGATCACCAAGCCTCTTATCTCCCTGATCATGGAAGGGCTTCGTCTCAAGGATGAAAAAGATGAACTACAAAGACAACAGCAGACACTGGTAAGACCGCATCATAGCCTGAAACAGATCTCAACAGCAGGTCACCGACTTGCCCTTGAGATTGGTCTTCGCCTGAAGATGGAGTTTGACTCAATCGAGTCGAATCTCGATAGCTCTCTGGTCGGTCTGGTACCAGACAAGTGTGTGATAACAACCACACCAAGTCATTTCCTTATCACTCAATCTGAGATGGTTGTCGGCAGCATGGCTATCGTCAAGTTCACCTATATGGGTAAGCTCTGTATGTTTGAGAGCAAACTTGTCAAGTCGCTGGATTCACCCCTGCAACTCCTGTTCTTTGAGTACCCCAAGGTGATTTACTACCATGAAATGAGAAAGACGAAACGTACGTCAATCTATATTCCCTGCTCCCTTGATTTACAGGGTCAGGGAAGCTATGCGGGAACGGTTCTGGATATAAGCAGCTCCGGCACGCTCTGTCAGCTTAAGGCAAGAAGAAATGAATCATTACCAAGCGTCAGCATCAGGCAAAGTATCCAGCTGAGATGTATATTACCAGGGCTCACAGACGAGCAGACAATCTCCGGAATCATCCGAAACATTAAAACAAACAGTCATGAAATACGGTTGGGTGTTGAATTCGCTAATCTCGGACCCCATGTGAAAGAGACAATCGACCACTACCTGGTAGAACCATTATAGTCCTGATCTGGGGTCTGCAGTGCAAATTTTTCTATCGATTCCTGCTGCTTCTCAATCGAACCCAACAAGAAAAACTGAACAACTGCGCGACGCAGGTTTTCATCTTCGTCTGACACCTTGAAATAGTGATTGTTGTCGAGAAAATCGGTTAAAAATCTCAACGCCAGCTCATAGGTGAGCAACCTGACCCCCTGATAAACCAGATTCCTTTCAGACGGGGGGAAATATACCCCCGATCCGCTGTATCCCTTCAGCATCAACTGACAGATATCAAGATCAAAAACCACACCATCAGGACGACGGGGGTCTTCTCCCAGCACATTGCAATAGGACCTCAGACAGTCACCGATATCATAGTGCAGGATTCCCGTGGAAACGGTATCAAGGTCAATCAGTGCAACCGCCCGTTTGGAATCCTTATCGAAAAGTATATTACCGATTTTGGGATCGCCATGGATCACCCTGGTCCGTGTTTTGCCGCTCCTTAACGCAGATTGCAAGATTGCAGCCTCAGGCAGTCTTCTATCCGCCTCTTGACAGCAATATTGTAAATCCGGGGTCAGCTTTTTTTTATGGGAAGATACCACCTGCTGAAAATGTCGGCAATAGGCGGGAAGGTCATGAAAACCGGGGAGCGGATTGAGCACACGGTCCAGGCTCAAGTCATCGAGCTGGCGATGAAACCAGCCAAGCATAGCTCCACCCTCAAATGCCTGGCTGTCGGAGCACACGGTTGGAAAACACTCTGTGTTCTCAAGATAATTTACCATTCGCCAAACATGTCCATCATCATCAACCAGGCAACTATTACCGCTTGTGGTAGGAATAACACCTAAGGTTCTTCGAACCGAATCAGGAGATGGTTTCTGGTGCCGGATATGTTCCGTCACCAGATGGACATTATCAGCAACCCTGACTGGATCCGGAAATACGTTTCCGTTAATTCGCTGTAAGACCACAGACGCCCTATCAGAAAACTCCACCAGGTAGGTATCATTGATATTTCCTTCACCAAGCAGACTGACGGAAAGCAGGGAATATCGACACAAAAAGCAGGGAACTATTTGCCTGACACGCTCATTGGGGACCGTTTTCATGTCATTGTCAAAATGTCTCATACCATCCTGTTCAAGCAGACAGGGCAGCTCTAGAAAAAATACGTTTACCATGGCAGGCGGCGCCAAGGAGTGCGGCATCCCGCCTGAGAATGATGTGTATCGGAGTTGATGCCAGCAAAGACGCCATTGGACCAGGAAAATGAAAGGCCTTGAGAAATGGTACCAGGGAAACTGGACCGACCATTCTCGGCAATATGCCACCGCCGAGATACAGTCCCCCGGTGGCATAGAGCTTCATTACCAGGTTGGCGCCCTCGCGACCAAGAATTTTAAAAAACATATCAAGAGCCTTGGTGCACACCGGACAGGAGCTAGTTATTGCTCCTTCTACAATAACCGGTGTCCTGTCATCTGTTGCGGACAGCCGGCTCTTTATTTCGGAATTCTCCGTCAACCCCTGAGCAAGATAAAAGTCATAAAGGGTTGAGATGGCCGGACCAGCGCAGACCATTTCATAACTCACGGTCCCAGCAGAAGAGGCGCTCAGCCACTCAAGCAGATCCCGCTGCTCCTTGTCAACCGGAGCAAAATCAGCGTGGCCGCCCTCGGTTCCCCTCGGATAATAATGTTCCTTCGAATGAAGAAGGAAGCCTTCGCCAAGACCGGTGCCGGGAGCAAGAACAGCACTCAGAGGCCCTCGAGAGCCAGCTCCTCTCTGGAGGCAGTAGAGATCATTCTCACCGAGTAGCGGCAGGGAGGAGGCAACAGCGGTCATATCATTTATCATGCTGACCGTAGAAAATCCCAGTTTTGCCAGGCCTTTTTGGGTGATCGTCCATGGCAGGTTGGTCGCCTGGGCGCTATCTTCACCGACGACTCCCGCGATACCGAGACTGATCAGTTCACAGCGAATCCTGTGATCATCGAGAAAGTCACTGATAATCTCTTCTATGCCGGCGGCCTGGCGACTGGAATATCGTTTTCTGACGACCGGAGAAAATGAATCGTCATTGCTCAGAAATAGTGCGACTTCTGTCTTGGTACCACCGATATCTGCTGCCAGGTAGTGTTCTGTGTTTTCGGCTGACATAAGAGCGCTACTTGTCGTTGAGCTGATGGAGATGAACGTCCTGCTGGGGATACGGAATGGAAATTCCGGCTTCATCAAATTTCAGTTTGATTTCTTCTGTCAGAGCAAACCGAACATCCCAGTAATCCTTTGTCTTTACCCACGGTCTAACGACAAAATTGACTGAAGAATCGGCCAGTTCGGACACTGCTATGGTGGTTTTCGGATCAGCCAACACCCGGTCATCCTGGGCAACAATATCACCCAGCAGCTGGTGCGCTGCCTTAATATCATCGTCGTAGGAAATACCGATGACCAGGTCAACTCTCCTGGTTGGGTTAGCATTGACGTTTGTTATGGTATCGTTAGATATCTTGCCGTTTGGGATAATCATCAACTGATTATCAGGGGTGTGAAGAACGGTGTTGAATATGGTTATTTCCTGGACAGACCCGGAGACACCGGCGACTTGAACATAATCTCCAACCTTAAATGGCCGAAATAAAATAAGCAGCACCCCGGAGGCAAAATTTGCCAGGGAATCCTTTAATGCCAGGCCAACCGCAAGACCAGCGGCACCAATGATGGTCAGGAAAGAAGCAGTGTTGATTCCCAGTTGCCCTGCTGCAGCAACGATTACTGCCGCCATCAGGGCGTAGTAGATGATATTTTTCAAAAACCTGGTCAGGGTGACATCAATCTGCTGTTTCTCCATAATTGTGACGACCAGCCGGGCAATCCGTGAAGCCACCCACTTTCCAACCAGAAACACCAAAAGGGCTGCGACTATCTTTAGTCCCCAGGCCACTGCCATATCTGTCAACATCGTTACATCAAAATCCGCCATCCCATTTCTCCTTTAGTACTATTATTTGCAGCCGCACTGCTCAGTCACCATCAGTCATCAACGATAATGATATCTGCAGCTTCTGTACGATTATTGTTCTCAACATTTCTGACGATGGAAAACTCAAAGATTACTGACGAGTCCAGAAAAATATGATCACCCGTTACGTTGGACTTGGAGCAGTGAAAGAACACGGTCTCAGGATGCAGTCCATCTTTTGATAAATCATAATAACGCATGAACCCAAATCCCCGCTCTGGATTGTAATTAATGGGAACACCGCGAAGACGGCTTTCATCGCCCGATTGAATGGGCAATAATCCGGGGATCAGAAATCCTGACAGATAACTGTCTGCCGCCTCTTTGAGTTCATGACTGACGTTATTGAAACCGATCACCTCAACACGGCAGCCCATATTCTGTAAGGCCAGAACCAGACGAATAAAATCACCGTCTCCGGTCATCAATATAATTCTGTCCAGATTACGGGCCTGAAGCAATGCGTCGATGGCCAGATCCATATCCGCATTGGCCTTGGTTGTCAATATTCCTTCGTCATCAACAAAATGTTTTACATATTTCTTAATGACCTTGAACCCGCATTGCCTCAGAATATCATGATAACGATACAGTTTCTGTCGATAATCATCATCCTCTTTGGTGCGGGCACGATCTTCAGCAAGATAGGAGTTGGCTCGAAGCAGTTCTGAATTTCCGGCATTGGCAAGGTCAACCAGGATATCATAGCGCATCCCATAACCGCCGCTCAGCCGGATATTCTCGGCATCAACGTATATCCCTGTCTTAAGCATGCCCCTGGTCCCGTATCATTATTCCCATTCAATTGTTGCAGGCGGCTTCGAAGATATGTCATAGACAACCCGATTAACACCTCGGACCTCATTGATTATCCGGGTGGAAATAATACCAAGTATCTGGTATGGCACCTTCGACCAGTCTGCGGTCATTGCATCACGGGAGTCAACGCAGCGAATGGCAATTACATTTTCATAGGTTCTCCCATCCCCCATCACACCGACCGTCTGGATGGGCAACAATACAGCAAATGATTGCCATACCTTACGGTACCAGCCATGCTTCTTCATTTCATCCAGAACAATGACATCGGCCTGTCGCAGGATATCAAGCCGTTCTTCGGAGATCTCTCCCATGATCCTGATTCCCAGACCGGGTCCCGGAAATGGCTGTCGATATATCGCCTCTTCAGGTAATCCAAGTTCCAGGCCCAGTACTCTGACCTCATCTTTGAACAACTCCCGCAGCGGTTCGATCAGATCGAGCTTCATAATGTCGGGCAGTCCGCCGACATTGTGATGTGACTTGATAGGTGCTTCGCCACGAAACGATACAGATTCTATGACATCAGGATAGAGTGTGCCCTGAGCGAGGTATTTGACAGCGCCAATTTTTCTTGCTTCATCTTCGAAAATCTTGATGAAGCCGAGGCCGATTCGTTTACGCTTAATTTCCGGGTCGACGACACCATCAAGCTCTGAGAGAAAAAATCTGGTGGCATCCACATCAATGACATTGAGCTTGCTCTTCTCCCTAAAAAAGCGAAGAATTGAGCCCGATTCACCGGTCCGCATCAGACCGTTATTGACATAGACACAGGTGAGTTGATTGCCGATAGCTCGATGCACCATGGCTGCCGTTACCGAGGAATCGACACCGCCTGAGAGCGCACAGATTACCTTCTGGGTACCGACCAGTTCCCTGATTGCTGCAACGGTGGTCTCTATAAATGAGTGCATTGTCCAATTCGGCTGACAATCGCAGATGCCAAAGATGAAGTTACGAAGCACATCAGTACCAATCAAGGTATGCACCACTTCCGGATGAAACTGTACCGCCACCAGCGCTTTCTCCCGGTGTCTGAGGGCGGCAAATGGTGAGTGGTCGCTGATGGCGGTTGCCTCAAAACCCTCAGGAACAACCTCCACACGATCACCATGGCTCATCCAGACCTGATGATGATGGACATCCTCTCCGGTTTCCAGCCCGGCAAACAGTCCTTCGGTATATTGGATGTGAAGTTCCGCCTTACCGAATTCTCTGTTTTCGGCCTTTTCAACTTTTCCGCCATGCTGCAGGATCATCAGTTGAGCACCATAACAGATTCCCAGTACCGGAATACCCAGATCAAAAAGAGCCGGATCGGAACGAGGTGCATCATCATCATAAACTGAGCACGGACCGCCGGAAAGAACAATCCCTGAAGGTTTCAATTCTTTTATCTTATCAAGCGGGATTGAATACGGATGTATCTCGCAATAGACCTTCTGTTCCCTGATTCGTCTGGCAATGAGCTGGGTTGTCTGGGAACCGAAGTCAAGAATGAGAATCATCTGGGTATGTATGTTCATTTCAAACAGTCCTTTGCAATAAAATTAAAGGTGAAACAACATCTGGCATTCTATCAGGCCGTTCTGTAATTTGGCGCTTCCTTTGTAATAATTACGTCATGAACATGGGATTCGCGCAGACCGGCTGATGAAATACGAACAAACTGAGCCTTTTTCTGCAGTTCGGCAATGGATGGCGCCCCCACGTAACCCATCCCTGAACGAAGGCCTCCAAGGAGCTGATAAATGACATTGACCAGCGGTCCTCGATACGGTACCCTTCCTTCGATACCTTCAGGTACCAGCTTGGATGCGGAATTTATTTCAGACTGAAAGTATCGATCAGACGATCCCTGACTCATCGCACCAAGGGATCCCATACCACGATATCCCTTATAGGTTCGGCCCTGGTAAAGGAAGGTTTCACCAGGCGTCTCGTCGGTACCCGCGAAAAGGCTGCCGATCATGATTGTTGAGGCTCCGGCACCGATGGCTTTTGCCAGGTCGCCGGAATGTTTTATTCCTCCATCTGAGATCACCGGAACATTATATTTGTTGCCAACCTTAACACAATCTTTCAAGGCGGTTATCTGGGGTACACCGACACCTGCCACTATTCTCGTGGTGCAGATGGAACCCGGACCAACACCGACTTTTACGCCATTTGCGCCGGCTTTGATCAAGTCCTCAGCAGCGTCTGCCGTGGCAATATTGCCGGCAAGGACCTGAAGCTCAGGAAATGAACTCCGAACCGCTTTGACACCGTTGATTACGCCAGCAGAATGACCGTGGGCCGAGTCGAGTACAACGACATCTACTCCTGCCTTGATAAGCTGTTCAACATTGGACTCCAGTTCATCACCGACTCCAATCGCCGCACCAACGATCAACCGACCAAATTCGTCCTTTGCAGAATGGGGATACTTTTTAATCTTCTCGAGATCTTTAATGGTGATGAGGCCTTTAAGATTCCCATCATCATCAACAACCAGTAATTTTTCAATCCGGTGCTCATGCAGCAGGGCCTTTGAATGTTCCAGATCGATTCCCACTTTGGCGGTCACCAGGTTCTTGCTGGTCATCACATCTGCAACTCTGAGGTTAACATCTGATACAAATCTCAAGTCACGGTTGGTGACAATTCCTACGAGTTTGCCTTCGTGCAGAACCGGTAATCCAGAAATCTTATAACGGCTCATGATATCCTGCACTTCTGCCACAGACTGATACTGCCCGACAACAATCGGATCAATAATCATCCCGGATTCTGATTTTTTTACCCGTTCAACCTCGAGCACCTGTTGCTCAATACCCATATTCTTATGAATAATGCCAATCCCGCCCTCGCGAGCCATGGCAATGGCGGTGGCTGATTCGGTAACCGTGTCCATCGCCGCACTGATGAGGGGACAATTGAGACTGATCTTCTCGGTTAAGCTGGTCTGCAGTGAGACCTCATTGGGAAGAACCTCCGAGGCTGAGGGAACCAAAAGAAGGTCATCAAAAGTTAATGCTATTTCAATATTATCTGGTATCATGGGTAACTCCTTTTAAGATCTACACAAACCAGGTAAATAACCACCCGGTTAATCAAATGTAATTCACAAATTCAGGTCTATAAGTTAAAACATCTGACAAGAAAATCTCAACTAATTTACCGACCTTAAAAGTCTGACAGATAGAGTCGTTTCAAGGCTTTCTTTGAAGGGCAGGCAGCAAAATGATAATTAACATCAACCCCGACAATCCCCAATTACGCCTGGTAAAGCAGGTAGCCGAGAAGATCAGGCACGGAGCAGTAATCTGTTATCCGACAGAAACAGGCTATGGCATCGGCTGTGATATTTTCAGCCCAAAAGCGATAAAACAGATCGTTCAGTTAAAGCGGAGACCAAAAAACAAACCGTTTTCCTTTATGTGCCCGGATCTGAAAAATATCAGCCTCTATGCTCATGTCTCAAATACAGCATACAGGCTTCTTAAAAAGAATCTGCCGGGACCATATACCTTTGTTCTGCCCGGAACAAAGCTGGTTCCGAAAGTAATGACCACCCGGCAAAAGACGGTCGGTATCCGCGTGCCTGAAAATGCAATCTGCCGGATGCTGCTGGAAGAACTCGACACACCAATTATCAATACCAGTATTCCTGTTGACGATGATACACAGGGGCCCAATGAGGCCTACCAGATAGACATGCTTATCGGTAATCGAGTTGACCTTGTCATCGATGGCGGTCCGGTCTACCCCGATCCATCATCCCTTATCGACCTTACCGGTGATTCCCCCGCCATACTCAGGGAAGGGAAAGGAGATGTTAGCCCTTTCCTTTAATCAGCGAGTCCTTTAGGGATTTACTCATGGTGAAATGGATCGTCTTCCTCTCACCGATGTCCATGATTACACCAGTGCGTGGATTTTTAGTTTGCCGGGCTTTGCGGCTCCTCGTTGAAAAACTGCCAAAGCCGCGGAGCTCTACCCGCCGCCCCTCTGTAATTGCATCCACCATGGAGTCAAGTATTATATCAACGGCTACCGCCACATCCTGCTTCTGAATGTTAAGATCATCACTAATCTGATCGACCAATTCTTTCTTTAACATGCTCATTTATTAACAAACCTCAGTTACACCATCTAATTCGTAAGATATAAAAAAAGGTTGTTTTGTCGAAGATATCGCCAAAACAACCTTTTCCTTCAATGACATTCTGGGAGTGTTTCTACTCCTCAGTCGGTGTGCCTCCCTCGGCAGCTGCCTTGAGAAGATCACCAAAGGTTGACGGTGCAGCTTCTGCAACCTCTGCTTCGGCCTTCTTAATCTTCTCTACCGCTTCCGCCTCACCCTCATCCTCAAGAGTCTTTACAGACAGACCAATCTTTCTGTCTTTTGCAGAAACGTTGATGACGATCGCTTTAAGTACGTCGCCCACCTGATACATACCCACCGGGGTTTTGACCTTGTCTTTGCTTATTTCAGAAACATGAACCAGACCTTCAATTCCTTCTTCAAGTTTCACGAAAACACCAAAGTCGGTGACGTTGGTAATTTCCCCTTCGACAACAGTACCAGATGGATAGTTGTTGTAAGCGGCCTGCCATGGATCGGGGGTAAGCTGCTTGACACCAAGAGAGAATCTCTCATTTTCTTTATCTATTTTCAGGACAACAGCCTGGATCACCTCTCCTTTGGCATACTTCTCAGAAGGATGCTTGATACGCTCGGTCCAGGACAGGTCAGAAACATGAATAAGACCATCAATGCCATCCTCGATTCCAATAAAGACGCCAAAATCGGTAATGTTCTTGATCTTTCCTTCGATGATGGAACCGACCGGATAACTCTCGGTGACAAGATCCCATGGATTTGCCTGAAGTTGCTTCATACCAAGTGATATGCGTTTGGTCTCCGGCTCGATATTGAGAACCATGATTTCGATCTCATCACTAACGGCTACCATCTTGGACGGATGACGCGGCTTTTTCGACCAGGTCATTTCAGATACGTGGATCAGACCTTCAACACCTTCTTCCAGCTCAACAAAGACGCCGTAATCAGTAATAGAAACGACCTTACCAATCGTTTTTTCACTGAGCGGATAGCGATCTGTTACCGTCGCCCATGGATCTTCTCTGAGTTGTTTGATACCGAGGGATACGCGGTCATTATCTTTATCGTACTTCAGAACTTTAACATCAAGCTCCTGGCCGACCTTGTAAAGTTTTGCCGGATGTGAAACACGACCCCAGCTGAGATCAGTTATATGACAGAGACCGTCCATTCCACCCATATCGATGAAGAGTCCATAATCGGTAATGTTGGTGATCGCCCCGGTAATTATCTGGCCTTCTTCAAGACGTGAACGCATTTCCTCGCGCAGTTTATTCCGCTCTTCTTCCAGAATTGCCCGGCGAGAAATCACAACGTTGTTGCGTTTCCGGTTGAATTTGAGGATCTTGAAGTCATATGACTCACCGATGAGAGCGTCAAGATCTTTTACCGGCCGCAGATCAATCTGTGAGTATGGAAGAAAGGCAGGAACACCGATATCAACCGACATACCGCCTTTAACACGACTTTCTATTTTACCCTGGATGGTTCCATCTGCTTCCTGGATCTTGGCAATATCCTCCCAGACCTTGATAGCAATGGCCTTTTCTCGTGACAGAAGAAGTCCACCTTCATCTTTACGACGTTCAACGAACACTTCAACAGCGTCGCCAACCCCCATCCCTTCAATCCCGTCAAAACGAAATTCAGATTTGGGAATATAGCTCTCAGCCTTATCCCCGACATCAACAAGGTAATAATCATCTTCAACGCCGATAATGGTGCCGCTGGCAACATTACCTACCTCAACAACCCTGTTGTTTTCTTCCATCTCAAAGAGATCTGCAAAACTCATCTCTTGATCATTTTCTGCCTGGTTTAATTGGTTAAGTTCTTCTGTCATGGATTTACTCATAGCGCAGAATAAACTGCACAGTCTAAAGTTTATCTTCACCTGCCGGGAGCAGGCAGCCAAAAAAATAAGAAGGGCCGCATTTCTTAAACAGAAAGCAACCCTTGCAACTAGAAACCCATTTTATACCACGAAAACCATGGAGAGACAAGCCTTTATTGCATTGACAGAGAAAATTCATCAGCCTGATCCGGCCGCAACCATTCTCTCTCTTGCACCAGCCCGGAATCACCTGAAATCATTTCTTTTTTCGATCCTCCGGCCCGGTTTCCACGGGCAGCTGAGCACGCCTCCAGGCTTCTATTCCACCGTCAAGATTGTAGACTTCCTGGTGCCCCATGGCGAGCAAGGCCTTACTGGCAATATAGCTCCTGCCGCCAACAGCGCAGACAACCAGAATCGGCTGCTCTTTGGGCACCATTAACCTCCCTCTCATGACATCGCCTATCGGAATTAACTCTGATCCGGAGAGTCTTACCTGAGAGCGCTCCTGAGGTGTTCTGACATCAATCACCAGAAGGTTATCCTTCTGATTTATCATCGTCTGAGCTTCAGCCCCGGAGACTGATTTGAAGGTGCTCTTGACTGGTGATTGCTTCGATTCAGAAACAGCAGCAGCAGATGGTACTGGCTTATTTTCCTCCGCAGAACAGCTGGAAAAAATCAGGACCCACACGACAAGACTGACAAACATGACAAAATGAAACTTAGTTAATTCTCGCTTCATAGAGAAAACCGACCTTAATCTGGAATAGGAATAACATGGAGGGAGAGAATATAATCACACTTCTGAAGAGTGCGACTCCATGCTGACAATTGTCGTATTTTTATTTTTTTGACCCAGGTGGCCTTCGTCTATGCCCCTGATACCTTTTCTTTCCGGCCTTCTTTACAACCACTGTCGGTTCTGGCGGCTCATTCAGCATCTCATCAGGCGGTACAACACATTCCAGTGATCGGTTGATAAAACCCTCGATGGCCGGCAGATAGAATGAGCCGGTCTCACAGGCAAAGCTGATTGCCACACCATCTGCCCCCGCTCTGCCCGTCCTGCCAATACGGTGAACATAATCCTCAGGTTCATATGGCAAGGTATAGTTCACCACGTATTTGATGCTATCAATATGGATCCCCCTGCCGGCAACGTCTGTAGCCACCAGTAGTTTATTTTCCCCGGATCGAAATGACTCCAGTCTCCTCGTTCGCTTATGCTGTGGAACATCACCGGTGAGCAGCTGACAGCTCAAGCCGTTTGCCTGGAGCTTCGTGACCAGGGCTGCCGCTTCACTTCTCATGTTCGTAAAGACTAAGATTCTGTCGTTGACGGAGCTCACCGCAAGGTTATAGAGCAGTGCGTATTTCTCCTTTTCAGTGGTCAGATAGACCCGTTGTTCAATCCGCTCAACATCTACGGTATCCTCACCTGCCTCTACCGAGACGGGAGCTTTGCACCACTGAGATGCAAGACGCCTGACATCATCGGTGATTGTCGCTGAAAAGAGCATTGTCTGCCGATTATCACGGTCCGGAAGGTGGCTGAGAATTCGCCTGACATCAGGGATAAACCCCATATCAAGCATTCGGTCTGCTTCATCAATCACCAGGGCGGCACAATGGTCAAGAACAATGATCCGTTTTCTGACAAAATCGAGCAGGCGGCCCGGGGTCGCCACGACAATGTCACATCGCTGGTTCGCAGCCATTTCCTGCTGTTTCTGGTAACCGGCCCCCCCATATATTGCGCAGATATTAAGCGGTGTAAATGCACCAAGTGTTTTGCCGTCTTTGGTAATCTGAATCGCCAGTTCCCTGGTGGGGGCAATAATCAACGCCCTGGGTTGTCCATTTGGCGGCCAGGCGTCCTTGTCATTTAACAACCGGCAATACAGGCCAATCAGAAAAACCGCGGTTTTCCCCGTCCCTGTCTGGGCCCTGCCGACAAGATCGCGGGAATCAAGGACCGTTGGCAGCGCCTTTTCCTGAATCGGTGTACAATATTGAAATTCCTCTGATGCAATGCCGCGCATGACCCGCAGATCAATTGAGAAATCATGGAATCTGCTGCGTCCCGGTAGCGGTGGCACCTGAAATTGAGATAGAGACCAACCCTTTTTTTTCTTCCCTGAAACGTGCTTTTCCTTTGATGTTGGTCCAGAAGCTGGCTCACTCCCGACTCTCGCCGGCTGGTCCGCTAATGGCTGTTCCGCCTCCACAGGCTGAGACACGACGCTTTCACCGGCAACCGCCTCTTTCTTTTTGGAAAACGGCAGAATACGGCGACAGACATCTTTTCCCGAGCGGGTCAGCCTGTTAAAATGGTAGACAGCACTGCCTGCCAGCCCTTTCATTCGATGTGTCATCTAAACTGGTGTCCTGATAAGATTATTACAGCTCTGTCTGAAGAAAAAAAACAGGATTACTGCTTTGGAAATGAAAACAGGTAAACGACTCAGCTACGGTCTCACCGACTGTTGCTGCATACCCCGCACCTCTTCGGCAAAAAGAGGGATTACCCCGTTATCGTCCCTGTACCTTGAGTTCTTCCATGAAAGGTCCGAACAACTCTTCATATTCGGGGATTGATTTGCGTAGAATAACGCCAAAGTGCGATGTATCCTTTTCATTTACCACAAGGTTGGCCGAACATGCAAGTGCCTGAAGATTATAAAATGTATTGAATTCTGGCCCAAGCAGGGCATAAAAAATATAGCGTCTGCGTGCCATGCTCATAGAACTCAGCAGTTCATGAAATTTATTTTCCTCCAGGCCAGTGCCGCCAAAAGATGATTGCATGACGATAGATGAATAATTAAAGAACTGCATCTTCTCAATCGCCTCCGCTACATCATGGACAGTTTCGGCTCGATATCCAAGACCGGTCAGGGCACTTACGACCTGCTCTTCAATTTTTTCATCCTTCACAAGAACCATGGCCTGGGGGATATCTGAGACAACCGCCTCCTCTTCAAAGTCACCGTCCGCCAACCAGCTTGTATCAGGCGGCTCCGGCGGTCTAACCTTACCCGCGCCAACCTCACCTGAGAGTATTTCCTTTCCCAGAGATATCTGCTCTCCGCACTGACTGCACTTCAGACGCACCTTCTGTCCGGGAGCCAGCTTCATAATACTCTTTTCTATCTTTGAATTAGATTTATGAACCTTTCCGCACGCTTTACAGGTTATATTCATGACGATCACTTTATTTCCCTTTAACCATTGACTCACGGCTACAATTTTCTCTTTTAGTGCCTTATTCCTGAAAACCTATCATAAAAAACAAGAAATCATCAGAGAAGTTTGAAATCAGAAACTGGGAGTATCCACCAAGGCACTTATCCAGTGACTCTAAAAAGTTTTCCGGCTTGTCGGGTTAGCTGATAACAACGCTCACACGTTACCGGTCTTAATACCCGAGCTGCTCCTCTTCTTCCTCTTGCATGGCAAGTCCGGTGAGAGATGTTGTTGCTTCTCCTCGTGTCGCTTTTATTGTATCGAGCCCACGGTTCACCTCATTACGGTGCGAACAGTAGGTAATTGCCGTTTCTTCGGTGATCAACCCATCAGTGAAGAGTTCAAGGATATGCTGATCAAAGGTTCTCATCTGGAGAGACGACCCTGCCTTGACAACATTGTAGTAGGTCTTCTCCTCCGTTTCTCCGTTCATGATCAGATCTTTTACTCGAAGGCTGGTTCGCAGGATTTCCATTGCAGCAATCCTGCCTCCGCCAATTTTTGGCAGCAGGCGCTGGCTGACAACCCACCTGATGGTATCCACCAGTCGATGCCTGATCTGGGGCTGCTCTTCCTGCTCAAACATACCGAGAACACGGTTCATGGTCTGTCCTGCATCAATGGTATGCAGCGTTGACAGGACCAGATGACCGGTCTCTGCAGCGGTCAAGCCAATCTCCATAGTTTCACGGTCCCGCATCTCACCAACGAGGATTACTTTCGGGGCCTGACGCAGAGCGGCTCTCATTCCGGTTGCAAAGGTGCTGAAGTCATTTCCCATCTCCCGCTGGTTAAACGTCGCCTGGTGATGGGGGTGTACATATTCAATGGGATCTTCCAGCGTGACAATATGAACGGCACGCTCATGATTTATCCTGTTGAGCAATGCCGCAAGAGAAGTTGTTTTACCGGTACCCGTAGCACCGGTAAAAAGAACGAGCCCATTTAACTCCCGTGCCATCATCCCGAATGCTTGAGGGAAATTCATGCCTTCAATACTTGGCACCTTTGTTTCAAGCTTTCGAAGTACTGCGGTCAGGTATCCTTTCTGGGTAAAAATATTGACCCTGAACCGAGCCAGGCTCCCCAATGAATATGACAGATCGCATGAACCATTGGTAACCAGGTCGGTCAGCAGCCGCTTGTTATTACCAATGAGATTGAGCGCAAAGGTTTCCGATTGGAATGGTGTCAGGTGTTCAATCGGAGGCTTGATACTAACTGGCACCAGCACTCCCGAAGATTCCACCTGCAGTGTCTTGCCAACAGTGATATTTAGGTCAGAAACATTTGGATTGGATTCCAGCATTACGGTTATCCAATAATCAATTTCCGTCTTTTTCATGACTATCTCCTGAAAAAATGTGCAATAACGATTATTTTCATTTTATATTGCTACAAAAGAAATACAAAGTACAATTTTATTTTTATCAGATATTTAATTCTACAGAAGGTGAGAAAAAATGGCAAATACACTCCGCAGTGACACAACAACCCAGGGAAGGCGTATGGCTGGAGCCCGAAGTCTCTGGCGTGCAAACGGTATGACTGACGAACAGATCGGCAAACCGGTCATCGGTATTGTTAACTCGTTTACCCAATTTGTGCCCGGTCATGTTCATCTCCATGAGATTGGTCAGCATATCAAAAAAATTATAGCAGAGCATGGTTGCTTCGCCGCTGAATTCGATACCATTGCCATAGATGACGGGATTGCCATGGGCCATGACGGCATGCTCTACTCGCTGCCGTCCAGAGAGCTCATCGCTGACAGTATAGAATATATGTGCAACGCCCACACCGTTGATGCAATTATCTGCATCTCAAACTGCGACAAGATCACCCCCGGCATGCTGATGGCAGCGATGCGGCTTAATCTGCCGACCATATTCGTCTCAGGCGGTCCCATGGAAGCAGGGGTAGATGGTGATAAACGGTATGACCTGATCGATGCCATGATCATGGCCGCTGATCAGAATATCGACGATGAACTCATGGACCGGGTCGAACAGTGCGCCTGCCCCACCTGCGGCTGCTGCTCAGGGATGTTCACCGCCAACTCGATGAACTGTCTGAACGAGGCGCTTGGCCTGGCGCTTCCTGGAAACGGCACAATAGTGGCAACCCATTCAAACCGGACAAAACTGTTTGAAGAAGCGGCCGTTCGCATCGTCAACATGGCTGAAGCCTACTATATGAAGGGAGATGACTCGGTTTTGCCCCGTTCCATTGCAACCAAAGCGGCATTCATGAATGCCATGACGCTGGATATTGCCATGGGTGGCTCAACCAACACCGTTCTGCACCTGCTCGCCATTGCCCAGGAAGCAGAGGTCGATTTTACCATCACAGATATTGATCATTTGTCGAGGAAAACCCCAAATCTCTGCAAGGTTTCACCTTCTTCTTCATATCATGTTGAAGATGTCAACCGCGCCGGCGGCATTATTGGCATTATGGCCGAGCTTGACCGCGCAGGATTGCTTGACCCCTCAGTGAGCAGAGTAGACAGCCCAAGCCTGGGCGAAACACTCCAAAAATATGATATTGCCGGTGGTAAGCAAACTGAGGCGGCAACAGCACTTTATCTGAGTGCACCGGGAGCATTTGGCAGAAACCTGACAATGGGCTCCCAATCCAACACCTATAAAGCCCTTGACCTTGATCGAAGCTCAGGATGTATACGCAGTTTGGAACACAGCTACAGCAGGGACGGCGGCCTGGCAGTGCTTTACGGAAATATCGCCGCAGACGGCTGTATCGTAAAAACGGCCGGAGTCGATGAATCCATTCTTGTTTTTTCAGGAACAGCTCGAGTCTGCTCATCACAGGAAGAAGCCTGCGATATGATACTGGGAGGTAACATCACTGCCGGAGATGTGGTTGTTATTCGTTATGAAGGTCCCCGGGGCGGCCCGGGTATGCAGGAAATGCTTTACCCGACCTCATACCTCAAATCGATACATCTCGGAAAAAAATGTGCACTCATAACTGACGGTCGTTTTTCCGGCGGAACATCAGGGTTGTCCATCGGCCACGTCTCCCCGGAAGCGGCAGCAGGCGGTGCCATCGCACTTATTGAAGAAGGTGACAGGATCGACATTAATATCCCTCAGAGATCCATTAATGTTGCTGTCAGTGAAAGCGAATTACTAAAAAGAAGAAAAGCCGAAGAGGCAAAGGGCAAAGAGGCCTTTACCCCTCCTGAACGGCCGCGTAAGGTTTCCAAGGCCTTGAGAGCATATGGTTACCTTGCCTCATCAGCAGATAAAGGGGCCATCAGGGTAGTGCCTGAGTAACCGTCAGGCCTGAGGCCCAAAAATTGTGTTTTGGGGGGTCTCAGGCCTGGACAAACCCACCTAAGACATTGTATTTAAATGTTTTTTGTTTTTCTCTGCGCTCCACAAAAAACCTTGCTTTTCAAGGCGCAGGCATTACCGTTAAATCGTTGAGAATAATTACCAGTTAGCCGCAGGGCTTTTTACTTGCTCCGGGGCATTTAATTATCTATTCTTCATATTGTTATTTTAAATTGTCAGGGAGTTCTATCCAACTGTAAAATTACCTGCGAAGAGAATGCCATTGAAACCCACCGACATCAAAAATCCCGAATATTTTCACAAAGTGGTCGACTGTCAGTATGCCTGCCCGGCCCACACACCGGTTCCCGAATACATACGACTGATCCTGCATGGAGATTATACAGGTGCGTATATGATCAACTGGCAGTCAAACGTCTTTCCGGGAATCCTGGGCAGAGTCTGCGACCGCCCTTGTGAACCGGCCTGCAGGCGCGGCAGAGTAGAAGAAGATCCGGTAGCCATATGCAGGCTCAAACGGGTAGCTGCCGATAATCGTAAAGATATCCTGCCGCTGCTTCCTACTGTACCGGAAAAGAAAAACGGCAAACGGGTGGCTCTTATCGGCGGAGGTCCGTCATCCTTGACCGTCGCCCGCGATCTTGCGCTTCTTGGATACGAACTCGATCTCTATGACGATCAAAACAAGGCCGGCGGTTTCATGAGAAGCCAAGTACCTTCTTTTCGCCTCCCCGAGAAAATACTGAACGGTGAAATCAACTACATTCTTGACATGGGTATTACCACCCACCTCAACACCTATATTTCCAACCTGAAAGAAATAATCGACAAGCAATACGATGCGGTTTTTATCGGCTGCGGGGCTCCCCGAGGCCGTGATCTGCCTGACCTTCCGGGAAGAAAAGAGGCTGACGATTCAATTCATATCGGTATTGACTGGCTTGCCAGCGTGGTCTTCGGCCACGTAAAGAAGGCAGGAAAACGAGTTCTCGTCCTGGGAGGGGGCAACACTGCCATGGATTGCTGCAGGACCGCCCGTCGGCTCGGAGGAGAAAGCGTTTCTGTCATCGTCAGGAGCCCGCAGTCAGAAATGAAGGCATCCGAATGGGAAATTGAAGATGCCATAAAAGAAGATATTCCGATCATTGAGAACCATGCACCGCTGGAATTTGTCCACGAAAATGGCAAATTAACAGGGATGCGGTTTGAAAAAGTCAGGCCTGAATATGATGATTCAGGCGGCAGAAAGCTGGTTCCCTCAGGTGAAGCGCCTGTGTTCTTAGAGTGTGATGAAGTACTTCTGGCAATCGGCCAGCAGAATGCCTTTCCATGGATTGAAAGTGAAAGTGGTGTCATTTTCAATTCCAAGGGATTACCTGAACTTGATCCGGTAACCATGCAGTCCTCGGTTCCCTCCGTTTTTTTTGGCGGGGATTCAGCGTTTGGTCCTGGAAATATTATTATTGCAGTCGCCCATGGTCACCAGGCCGCCATCTCAATAGATCTGTTCTGCCAGGGTAAAAATCTCCTCCATCGACCAGCACCGCATGTCACGCTTGCCGGTCAAAAACTGGGTTTTCATGATTGGCTGTACGACTCCGACATAACCGAAGATGAACGTCAGATTGTGCCAACGGTTGCAAAAGCTAAAACCTTAAAAGATCGTCTGGTGGAGGTAGAACTTGGTTTTGCCATAGAGAGTGGGAAAACAGAAGCAAAACGTTGTCTCAACTGTGACGTTCAAACAGTTTTTGATGGCTCGTTGTGCATCGAATGCGATGCCTGCGTTGATATCTGTCCTACCAGCTGCATCACCTTTACCGAGAACGGTGAGGAAAATGAGCTGCGAGAGAGACTGCTGGTCCCTGCACACAATAAAACGCAGGATTTATATATTTCCGAAGAACTGGTGTCTGGCAGGATCATGGCCAAGGACGAGAACGTTTGTCTTCATTGCGGAATGTGCGCTGAACGCTGTCCCACCGCCGCCTGGGACATGCTTAAATTCACCTATAAATCAGCAGTGGCTGGAGACAAATGATGAGAATCGAACGTGTAAACGACTTCGTTGTCCGGTTTGCCAATGTAAACGGCTCAGGGTCGGCCAGTGCCAACAATTTGTTTGCAAAAGTAGTTTACCGTCTCGGTGTGCCGGTAAGTCCAAAAAATATCTTCCCCTCCAATATCCAGGGGCTGCCAACCTGGTACGAGGTGAGAATAAGCGAGAAAGGATATTTGGGAAGACGCGGCGGGGTCGACTTCATTATCGCCGTAAACGGCCAGACCATGAAGCAGGATTATGAGATGCTCGTACCGGGCGGCTATTTTCTCCACGATTCCACCAGACAGCTACCTGAAACATATCAACGGGACGATGTTACTGTCATAGGAATTCCATTAACCCAGCTCTGCAATGATGAATTCAGTGACCCACGGCTCAGGCAGCTGCTTAAAAATATCATCTACATCGGAGCGCTGGCTTTTCTTCTGGATATCGGTCTGGAGCCGGTGGTGGAATCGATCACGAAACAATTCAGCAAGAAACCAAAACTGGCTGAGCCAAATATCAAGGCACTGGAACTCGGTTTCAACTTTGCGCAGGCTAATCACCATGACAGTTGCGGTCTGTCAATACGTCAGTCTGAGGCGGTTGGCAACCGTATCCTGATCGATGGTAACAGCGCCACAGGCCTGGGAGCACTTTATGCAGGCGCCACCGTTGCCGGCTGGTATCCGATTACCCCTTCGACCTCAGTGGTCGAGGCCTTTGAGCGTTTTGCAGGACGGTACCGGATTGACCCTGAAACGGGTAAGAAACGTTATGCGATTATCCAGTC
>RCNC010000013.1_pt1 | contig 73867 bp, 63 predicted proteins | sample 2041301 | NCBI WGS metagenome assembly RCNC01 (sample SAMN09708231, study PRJNA481090) | Marine sediment metagenome, whole genome shotgun sequencing project. | biome: marine sediment; feature: ocean; material: sediment; isolation source: Sewage treatment plant 13A marine sediment (STP13A) ...
AGAGAGATAATTTCAAAATATTTTTCGACTGCATCTGCTATATTCCTAGCAGAATGCATGGGCGGTCCGATTTCTCTCGGTGGGGCATCAGCAGAGCCAATTAAAGAAAGCCACAAACCGTTTGCATTCAAGTGAGAAGCTACATTCCTTGCAATTTTAAGTCTTTTCTTATTTGTTCGAAAGCTATGAAAACAGCCCCTGTCAAAAACGAAATCAAAAGGACCTTCTGAAATTGAATCATGAAGAAAATCGGCTACAATAAACCTGCAGTCCACATTGTTATTTCTGGCTTTTTCAGTAGCCAGCTTAATAGCTGTTGCTGATACATCGCAAGCTGTTACTTCAAAATTTTGTTGTGCCAACCAAATTGAATTGTCTCCCGTTCCACAACCGATTTCTAAAACCTTGCCTTTCGGAATGGTTTTATCTTCAACCAGATTTGTGAGGCTTGAATCAGCTCTTTTCACATCCCATGGCAAATCTCCAGTTATATATCTGGTTTCAAAGCGAGATTTTTTTCTCATAATTTTCAGGGAATTTTATATGAATGATACAAGCAAGTTAATTAAAAAACAAAAAAAGCCCAATTTCATTTAATTGGGCTCAGTATTCAACTATGAATAAACTTATTAGCTATCAGCCGCCATAAGGAAAAGAGGCTTCATTTCAAATCTGTGATAATGAGGTCTTAAGCGTTTAATATTATAGTATTTTTCTACGTTTACTATCTTTTTTGAGCTGGTTACAACGTCAATTGGAACATCGTCGTATCTACCGTTTTTCAATACAACCAATCGGCCATGAAATCCGCCCAGGATAAGATCAAGTGCAAGGTTTCCAAATGCCATTGGTACAATAGAATCAACTGCATCCGGATCTCCACCCCTAACAAGGTAACCCAGCTTCTGGTTAATTACATTTATGGTGGCACCATTATTATACTTGGAGGAAAGATCTTTTATTTGCAAAGAAACCTGGTCTCCGATACCGCCTAATTTTGCATGCCCAAACATATCTTTTTCTGCATCTTGGAAGACCATTTCCCCTCCCTTATACATGGCCCCTTCTGAGATAAGAACTATGGAATACTTACTGGTATTTTTATTTCTATCATATACAAGAAGTTCAGTAAGATGATCAATATCAAATTTATATTCAGGTATTACACATCTGTCCGCTGTTCCGGCCATGGTTGGTAACATAGCGGTAAAACCAGCATAGCGGCCAAAAACTTCCATAACCAGAATCCTTTCATGTGAACCGGCAGAAGTACGAAGATTATTCGTCATCATAATAGTTCGGGTAACGCAGGTGCTAAAACCAATGCAATAATCTGTACCAGGTACATCATTATCCATTGTTTTTGGAATTGCTACAACCTTTACCCCTTCTTTGTACAGGCGAACCCCATAACTTAAGGTATCATCACCACCAATGGGGATTAAAAAATCAACGCCCAGCCATTCAAGGTTTTTAATGATCTCAGGAGTAAGGTCATTGACCTCCTCATTATAACTTGATTTTAAGTGTTCAGGAACTTTTTCTTTTGGCATATGACTGGGACGGGTTCTTGAGGAATGCAAAAAAGTACCACCAGTTCGACCTGCCTTATTTACGATGTCATCTGTTAAGGTGACATAATTCATGCTGTTATCGGCCTTCTTGTCTCTTTTAAGTTCAGTTATTCCTGCCCATCCACGTCTTAATCCAATTACCCTATATCCTTCACGATTTGCCCTGATTGTAACTGCGCGAATTGCTGGGTTCAGACCTGGAACATCTCCACCACCAGTTAGGATCGCAATTATGCCTTTAATTTTTTTCGTATTTGCCATTTAAGAATAAATTTAAATAAATATTATTTCTGATAAGTTGATATTCGGTTAATACCTTAATTACAGCGGGTTCAAATTTAATGAAATCTGTTATTGGACGATAACAATATGAGATTTTTTTTTATTTGATGATTTGAGGTATTTTCATTTAAGAATTTACTTCAATCATAATGGTGTTTTTATCCTCCGCATTGCCAATCCTTTTATTAGTAAGATAACTCCAAGGAATAGTGTTAATACAAATAATGCAAGATTTGTGATCAGAAGTATTTTTGATGTGAAAATGAATTTTCTCAGGCCATCTGCCTCGATTGTCATAAGCTTAATTTCCTGGTCCTTTTTATCGTACTCTTCCATCATTTTAAGCAAGTTACTCGAGTTTTCTTCAAATACTTTGTTTAATGAATCAACCAGCAATTCACTCTGTCTAATTGTTTTATCCAATACTGCCAGGGAGTCAGACAGGCCGGCAATACCAATAGGATCATTCATCATTCTAAGAATAGAATCATTCAAAATTCCGGCATTAAATATTAAGATACTTATTTGATTGGCTGTTTGATCAACTGCAAAATTTAAATCTTCAATGCGTTTTTTCTGTGTATTATAATTGTTCAGTTTAAAATCCTTTTCAGCTTCTTTTTTATTGAATTTTAAATCTGATTCGTAAAACCGACGGAGTTGCTTTTCCATTTTAACGACAGGTACAGATATGCAAAATAGAATAGTGAATAATCCAATGCATATGTAAAAGTATTTGGCAAAATTTAAATTATTCTCCATGATTTATGTGATGTTAGTTAGCGAAGATCATCCACAATGGAAAGAATTACATTTAGAACAGATTCTCCATAAATTGCTGATCTTTCAGGAGACCATCCTGTGGCAGGATAGGGTAAGTTTTTGTTGTCTTTGAATGGCATTTCAACGGTAAGAGAGAGGCAATTAAATTTTTGGCCGATCTGTTTGGAACAAATATTCAGATTTGCTTTCCCTGGTTCATCTTTTTTGTATCCATGTTCTATCTGGAAATCAGGGTTTACCTCTATCCACCTGGATAGAAACTTGTCCTGAAGAGTTTTTAGCCTCTCGTTAAAAGCGGGTATGCCTTGAATGGAAGATATGAAATTGTATGGCAGAGATTCATCTCCATGGATATCAAGGTTCAGGTCTACCCCAGTCTCTTCCATTTTATGGAGTACATGATATACTTCAGGACTCTCAGACTTGCTTGGATTAGCCCACTCGCGGTTGAGGTTTCTCCCTGCAGCGTTAACCCTTAAATTACCAAGCATGGAACCATCCACATTGATGTTGGGAATGAGGTAGAAAACAGCTTTTTGAAGAAGCTTCCTGGAGACGGCGTCACTTTCGTCTAACAATCGGCTGATAAACCCTTCCATAAACCATGATGCCATTGTTTCACCCGGATGCTGCCTGGCAATAAGCCATATTTTCCTTTTGTCATCACCAGGATCTCCGATAGTTAACAGATCTATATCCCGCTCCTGGACAGTATCCCCAAGCGACTCCAGTACACAAAGAGGTGAAATCTGGGCAGAGTGAACCATATCTAAATGCTGCTCATAGGAGAATGGAGTAAAATAAGCATAGAAAACTGAATTAAACTCTGGTTTGTGCTCAATACTAAGTACCTGGCCATTAAATGATGTGGGAACACGAAACCAGTTCAGTCGGTCGTAAGATGCCACAGCATTGTAATCTTTCCAGCCATCTGGTTCAAAAGTATCCCCGGCATTCAAGATTTTGATGCTGCATGGATAGCCAGCAGCACCCTGCATTCTGAAATAAAACCATTGTGAAAAATCTGATAAGGTGTCCTTTCGGATTTCAAGTTGGATATCGTCCATCGAATCAATCGATAAAACCTTAATATTTCCACCATCGAAATTGGATGATATTTTCATAGATAGCTGATTTCAAAAATATTGTTTTATAAGCTGTTAGTTCCACAATAAACTTAAGCAGTCTATTCTAAACAAAGACTTTAAAGGTAAGAAAATAATCAATTTCAGATGTTAAGAGTCGGAGAGTCCAGAAGTCTAAGAGCCAAAAGTTCCAAGAGTACAAAAGTAAAAAGGTACAAAAGACAAAAAGTCGAAGGGTCTAAAGGTCAACAAATCTAAAAGTCAAAGGTTGAAAAGTGCAAGAATCAAAATGCTAGGTTAGGTCAAATATTTTAAAAATTCCATTTAAATCGGAGGAATCCAAATGTTGTTCTATTAATTACATCGGTTCCGAATTTTCCCTGAAAGTATTGAAAAACAAAGGAAAGAGTCAAATTTTCAAGAATAGAATAATCAATGGAAGGCCCAAGGTAAAATCCTTGTTCAGTGGGGTAGTAGATACACGCAAAAGATCCATTCAGCAGAGGTGTTATAGGGTATGAAACCTGTGCAAGTATATTGTAATCGGTAAAGGCTATGTTCTTAACATTGAGTGAAGAGATTAGATAATCTCCAAACCCATCAAAATCATATTCGATATTGGAATAAAGAAAATCAAGTCCAATAAACAGGGAGTTCGGGAAAGTATAATCTCCTGATATGGAAAACATAAATTGCTCCGGGTGAGAGTTATGTAAGGAATGAAACCAGGTAAATTCGCCCCTGAATCCAGCTCCTTTTATGTTTCCGGCCCATCCCGCACCTAATATATAATCGTCGTTTTCAAAAACCCCGGTTAAAAATTGTATGTCGTAATTAAATGCAGAAAAAATATAACGCCCTGCTGCTGTTACTTTATTGGCACTGTCCACTTTTGCCGCAAGGTCTATGGAGGAGGAACTGCCGGTATAATACTGGACCCTAACGGCATCGCTTCCGGGACGTTCAATATAATCGAAGTCAAAATAGGAATATGCATTAAAAATATCATTGGGATTCCAGACCAGGGCTTGCGACCAGTTTATTCTTTGTCTTCCCACCCGTAACTGAAAATTGCCAGAGTTATAATCTATCCATACTCTGTCAATAGTGGAATAGAGAAAAAAGGATGGTTCATTGAGTATCAGCCAGGATAAATTCATCCATCCACCATCACTACTTACTATTTCAGAATAATCAGGTATAAAACGAACCAGGTCTCCATACAATAAGCGGTTTCTTACCTCCAGGTCAAAAGTCCACTTCTCATTGGCATAAAACCTAAAATTCAGCCTATTATGAAACTGACTTTCAATCAACCAATCTTCATTCCACTTTTCATACATGACTGTTTGCATATTGCTCAGGTAGCCATTAAAAGCAAATTTTTTATCCTGACCTGAAGCAGACAAGATGCCACCTATGAATAGTGCTAAAAATACAGTGTGTCTGAATAATCTCATGAAAAATAATTAATCAATATTGTTTGATGACAAGCAATGTAAAATTACCTTAGTTCATCGGAATCAACTTTTCCGTCGACGAGAGTGATAACCCTTCTTGCTTTTGCTACCACCCTGGCATCATGGGTTGAAAATATAAAAGTGATATTTTCATTTTTATTCAATTCTTCCATAATATCCAGTAGGGTTTCAGTCGATTTTGAGTCCAGGTTTGCCGTTGGTTCATCAGCCAGTATAAAGGTTGGCTTGGAAGCCAGGGCTCTTGCTACGGCTACTCTCTGTTGCTGGCCACCACTCAATTTGTTGGGTCTGCTTTTCGATCTGTCTCCAATTCCCACAGCTTCCAGAAGTTCCTGAGTTCTTGAATTTCTTTCTGCCTTTGATTTTCCTTGCAGGTGCATAATAAATTCAGTGTTTTCTCCCGCAGTTAGAACAGGGATCAGGTTGTATGACTGAAAAACGAAACCAATCTTATTCAAGCGAAAATTAGTAAGCTTACGTTGGCTTAGCTCCCAGATATTCTGGTCATCTATTACTACCTCACCGGAAGTCGGCCTGTCAAGTCCCCCCAGCATATTTAATAAGGTGGTTTTTCCTGATCCTGATGGGCCAACAATAGCAGCAAACTCACCCTTTTCAAATCTCAGGTCAATATTATCAACGGCTTTAACTTTTATTCCAGCACCGTCGTAAATCTTGGATAAATTCGTGATGTTAATTATGCTCATTTTATGTGATTTATGTATTTTTAATTAGATAGTTTTCTAAATTCTATAAACTTATTCTATTCTCAAAGCCTCAGCAGGATCATACTGCAGGGCTTTATAAGCTGGGTACAAGGCAGCAATAATGCCTGTAAGTATTACCATAATAGTCACTACCACAAACTGCGATGGATCTAATGTTGTATATACCACTGTATCATACCCTAATTGAGAATAACCTTCGGCCCACCTAGAGAGGTTAATGGGATGTTTCCCAAAATATCCTGAAATAGCCCATCCTAATAAGATGCCCGCCATACCACCGGTCAAGGATAAAAGAACTGTTTCCAGCATGATCATTGCAAAAACTTTTCCTTTACTCATTCCTATGGCCAATAACATGCCCAGTTCCTTTCTTCGTTCAAGAACAACCATAAGCATGGTATTGATGATTCCAAACAGCAGGGCAAATAATATGATTACAATGAAAATATAGTTGTATAGATCCATTATCTCGGTCATATAACTCATTTCCGGACTAATTTCTTTCCAGTTCTCAACAGCCAATTCAGGGAGCTGTTTTTTAAGTTGATCATCTACTACCATAGATAGGTCGTTGTCATAGGTGAGGATGGCAATTTCATGGCAAACACCTTCTGGAAGAGCAGTTAACCGGGTAAGATCGGTATCGAGTACATAAATATTGTTTTCATCAAAACCGGTGTTTGCAGATTCGTAAATTCCAGCTATTCGGAAAGCTCCCCCGGTGATGTTTTTGTCCATGTCCTGAAGCGTAATCACAACTTTCGAGCGTACTTTTACTTTTAATTTATCCGCCAGTTTCTTTCCAATTACAACAGGATTTCTTTTAACCCCTTCAAAATATTCACCATCGATTATTTTAGTGCTAATTCCTGAGACCATTTTTTCATCAGATGGGTTTATGCCTGCGATTTTTACACCTGCAGCTGTTTCGGCGGAGGCAACCATGGAGTAGATAATTATCCTTTTACTAACTCCTTTTACATCTGGATTGTCCTTGACCAGATTGTAAGCCTTACTGGTTTCATGAATGTAGTTTCCCAGGTCGGTATTTTCTTTGAAATTGGGATTGTGAATCTGAATATGCGAAATCTCATTTGATATCGCCTGATTGATTCTCTGATCCACCATCCCTGTAAAAAAAGCGGATGAAAAAACGCCAGCAGTAAGTCCAAGGGCAATGGCTGTAATTACAACTATGCTCCTTACTTTACTTCTCCAGATATTTTTCCATGAAATTGACCAAATCATTGTGTATATATTTTAAATTTTTATTTCTGAGAGGCTATTATATTTCCAATTCAATAATTTTTAAATATTTTGATTATGCACGTAAGGCCTGTGAAATATTTAGTTTATAGGTTCTAATAAGAGGAAGAATTCCAATCAAAACGGTTATTACAAACACAGTTAAAACCTGATTATAGAAAACACTGGGAATCCACGAGAAGTACATGTAGGGTTCTATCCCCATTTCAATCATTGTTCCTGCTGCATCTCCAGTAAGTTCAACGGGGTTATTAAAAAAGTATGAAATCACAGGGATGCTTGCTATAAACCCGGTTATTACCCCAACAAAACCGATGAGTATGGTTTCATAGAAAAGGATAATGCCCAGTCTGGTTCTCTGCAAACCAATAGCAACCATAACACCCATCTCACGAAGTCTCTCTGATAGCATCATGGTTATAGTACCCAGGATCCCAAAACCAATAATGATATAAAGAATACCTTTCATGACAACGGCACCTGCCCTGTCTGCTTCAATCATTTGAACTATTTCAGGTTGCATTTCATCCCATGTCATTACTGAATAAGGTGAGGAAATCTTTTTTTTAAGGACCTTGTTCGCATGAGGCAGATCATAGGGATCTTCAACCATTACTACAAGAGAGGTAATTAGATTTTCTGCTGTAAAAAAATCCTGGGCATTTTTGAGATCCATGTAAGCTACCTGGCGATTAAGATCTGGATTTGGAAGTTTAATAATTCCCCGAATCGGGTATTTGCCAGCAGCACTTACTCCATGATATCCCTGTCCCAATAATACCAGCGTATCGTTCACCTTTACCTTCATATAATCTGCAAGGCCGGAAGCCAGCAAAAGTCCATCGTCACCATTTTTAAGATATTCCCCTTCAATTAACCACTTGCTAACGCCGGTGACATTTTCTTCTTCTACAGGATTAATGCCAAACAAAATGCTTCCGCGGGTAATTTCCTGTGATGAGGCTAAGGCAAAAGATTCAAGGCGGGGAGCAAAACTTGTTACACCTTTCGTCTCCCTGATAGTTTGATATAATTCTTCTGTTGGTTCAAAGGTGTTATTAATGGTTTTCTTGTCCCAATATTCCTCATTCTGTACCTGCATGTAGCCGGAATAAAACTTAACCACGTTTTCTACCATTGAACTATATGAACCTTCCTGCATCGATGACATGAGGGTGGATAATATTACGCCAAAGAAGATAGAGCCCACGGTTATTAGAGTTCTTTTTTTGTTTCTCCAGAGATTTCTCCAGGCTATTTTTAAATTTTCCATAATTTCTTTAGTTCAATTACCTTTTTTAGGCTTAAATACTCTTTTGCTTATAATGTGCTATCTTATTCGTTTCATGTTCTGGATGGAGAAAAAACTTTCCGGAAGATCTACATTAAACTCAATTTCATTGAACTCCATAGTTGTTTTTTGCCCCTCTTTATCTACAGGTATTATTTCAAAAAATGTTGGCATCACCCTGTCGCCCACGTCTTTTATTTTTGAAAGAGTCTCTTTATTAACCAGGTAGCCATCCTCATCGTAATACTCGTTTTTTAGTGTAAAAAACTCCTTTTTAGACACCCAGCTAATAATTTTACCCCAAACAACGGCTGCATCCTCGTGAGGAATGAGTTCAATTTTATAGCAATCATACCCCTGAACGGTTTCATTTCCTGTTATCTTCTGGTCATAATCATTTACTATAGACGATTCTTTTACGAGGTCATCATTGGTCATGTCTGATCCCATCCAGGACTGCATCATCATAGAGGGAGGAATTTTAATCATTCGTTCAATGGTGGGAACCCAGTTCCACATTTCTTTTTCTCGTTTAAGAAATACCTGGCCCTTTTCTTTTGCCGGAGCAGTAACATAGATTAGCGAATATTCCGTTCCTTTAGACCAGGTTTTAAACGATAAGGTTCTTTCCCATTTCGGCCGTGTAATTTTCATGGTCATGGTTCCCTGGCTGGATTTACCACGGATTAGGTCATTGGCTTTATCGATCACTTCTTTGGCTGTTAGCTCCTGGGCATTAGTAGACCCGAATGAAGTCAAAATCAGTAATCCTATAAAGGCTATTGATAATTTTGAAAGAATGTTTTTCATTGTATTGGTTTTACTTTTTATAAATACTTCTCTATAAAAATTTGGTTTATAGTGTCTATTGGAAAGTTTTGAGGATCAAAAACGTAATGCATTCCAAAGCCATCCAAAATGGCTAAAAACATCCTTGCTTCTGCCTTTGGATCCTTTGACCCTTTGCTGGAAAAATAATCTTCCAGGGGCTGTATCATTGGGCCCATAAATTCTTTTAATCGTTCCTCAAAAATTTTGAAAATCGGAGGATTCATAATTAAAATGAAATACAATTTCCAGAAATCTACATTGTTTTCTAGTTTTTGGAAGGTGTCGTTTATAAATAATACCAGCTCTTCTCTTGTTAGGATTCCATCATGATTGGGATCAAAGTCTTCAAGCATTTCATGCATACCATGGTAAAAGATTTCAGTGAGCAGGTTTTCCTTACTTTCAAAATAATTGTATATAAGTCCTTTGGAGATATTTGCTGAACTTGCTATTTTGCTTATAGAGGTTATGTAATATCCTTCCTCAGCAAAAAGCTTAAGCGCAGTATTCATAATAAGAGTCCTTTTTGACTCTCTGATTTCTTCATTCTGTTGTCGAGTTCTTGGGGACATAATATTTATTTCTGTTGACTGACTGATCAGTCATTAATTATGTTTTTAAAAAGCCGCACATGCGACTATAAAACTGACTGACCGTTCAGTCAAAAATATGACATCTAATTTAAATCTCCAAATAATTTTGAAAATATTTTTAATAATTGTTTATAAAGCTCTAATATACAGATTGATAAAATAAATATATTTGTTAAATTCCCGTCGATTCACTTCTCGAAATGACAGTAAAGGGATATTAATTGCTCTATATTTATTCCATTTAGAACAAAGTGAATAATCTATTTTGTGGGAATCAATCTACCTCCTTAGTACTTTTTTCAAACTCATTAAAAACGTCTGTGAGTTTTTGATTGAGAATTTTGATGAGGTCTTTTCGATCTTCTAAATTGTATTTTTTATGTAAGTTGATTTCAATTCGACGTGGCTTAAATTTAAGACTGAATATTTTCTCTTTCTCTGCAATTCTTTCCCTGGTAATATTAAAAACATCCTGCCTTGTTAGGCCTTCATATAAAAACTGCCGATAAAGCTCCCACTGTTTCTTTGAATAGCCATCCTCATTCGTATCCTCAACTCGTCTAATTGCCCTCAATAGTCTCACATCACTGGTGCTTTTGTTTTTCAGCAGGTCATCCAGTATTCGCTTATCCAATTTTAGGGTATTTAACAAGTCACCTACATAGGTTTCATCCTTCCCAATAGCTTTAGAGAGTTCTCTTTTATCTGTAAAAATGCCACCGTCAAGAATTTTCCTAAAAGCAATGGCTTTTTCAATGTTGAAAAGGTCTTTTCGTTGTAGGTTGCCTACAACTGTCATTACCTGGACCTCTCGTTCAGTCATTTCTTTAACTATACATTCAATGGTTTTTTTGCCAAGCAATTTCATTGCCTCAGCTCTTCTATGGCCATCCACCAGCTGGTATGAATTGTTAATTTGCCTGACAACAACAGGATTCAGGAGGCCATTTTCTTTGATATTTTCAGCAAGCATTTCAATGTTTTTCTCCTCACTTACTTTATCACCCTCTTCAACAAAAATCATTCTTCCCTGGTAGGGAGAATCCTCAATCTCATTAAGTTTAATTAGGTGGATGGATTTTTTCATAGAATGTAAACAGCTTATGTTTAACGTAAAATAATTTATTCTATCATTGGATTAATATGAGCTCCAGGCTTGATTTCTAAGACTCAGATTGTAAAAATAGTAAATTAATTTATGGAATAAAATCTATAAATCATAATAAATAGATAATACTATTCTATGTTCGGTCATGACCGAGTTTAATCAATATTTATTAGAAAGTGTATTTACTCTGGTTTCATTTCAACCAGAAAGGAGGTGTCAGATTGTAAATAAAAATTAAAAAAATAAAATATTATCGTGCTTGAGAGAAATATTATTCATACTCAATATTCCACAAAATGATAATACAAATTTCTAAAAGGCTTGCCTCAAAAGGCATACCTATGAGTAAGAATGAAGTGTTAATAGCCGGTAAATCAATTATTAAAAAGTGGATCTCTTTTTCCAGGGATTTATAATGCAGAAAGATAGATTCTATTCAAATTAGCTGAAAAATGCTTTTACTAGTTTAATGTCTTTAAAATCCAGGCCTTCTAAATTGATCTGCCTGGACGATAAATCTTTTAGCTGAAGACTTATGCCGAATATCTCTATTTTTACCTTTTCTATGTCATCGACTTTTATGAGCTCAGTAACTTTAGTTCCTGGTAAACGATATCGAATAAGATTGTTGTCCCATTCAATGAACTTTTGTCTTTTTTTAGCAATAGAAAAGTAAATCAAAAGATAACAAGTTCCAACCAGAGTGTAGGTAATAGTATTCCAGATACCCAAATTTTCATTTAACCAAGTGATTGAGAAAACTTTTGCTAATATTCCAGCAACACCAATAAGTAAGGTTAAAACGCCTATAGTAATTAAGAAGATATTTTTTGCCTTATTTCCTTTGTAATATGAGATTCTTTCCATATTTAGTTTGTTTATAATAAAAAATAAAAATATCCCTCTTTTGGAGCAATTGCGAGTGTCCAAATAGCAAAGTTATTGTAACTCTTAAGGAATTCCTTCCTTCTCCCTTCCTTCATCAGAATACATTTTTTCCAATTCATTCTGAATTACTGCAGCCAACTCCCTGTAGGTTTTTTCCTTCTTTATTGGATCACCGTTTCTAACAGCTTTAAAAAAAGCCACACACTTTCTCTGATCTTTGATACTCCATGTAGAAGTCAAACCGGTTTCTGAAGGTAAAATAGTCTCATTTTTCTCAGTTTCTGAAATATCACGTCTGCCATGGGCCCAGTTAATTATATGGGAATAAAAAATGAGTGAGCGGTCAATTAGAATATAAAGAAACTGAATGTTTTCATTGGGGCCCACCTGGATCTGCTGGCCACCCAATTTTATACCACCAACTTTTGATCCCGCCAGTTGCCGGCCCCCTCCCAAAGCTGCCCAGCCAGCCCCGATGGCCCCCCCAATTGCAGTGAAAATTCCAAAGGAGATCCCGGCAGTAGCCAGGTCAATAGCTGCTCCAATTGTTCCTCCTGTGATGGCCGCTAGTGTGGTAAGTTGTTTTTGACTCAGGCCAAGGACTTGCCAGGTTTTCTCACTGAAAAGGTCCTGATGAATAATTGAATGTTCCGGAAGGTCATAATTGAATATATTATGCTTATACAGTTTTCGAATTTGCTGATGTGCTGAAGTTTCAATTTTTTCAATGGACCTGATATATTTATCAAATAATTTGTTTTTCAGTTCCTCTTCAACAACTTTTTCATTAAAATTTTTACTTATAGAGTATTCCAGACTTTCCGTTAACATTTTTAATATTACTTCAGTAGTTCGAACAGATCGATAAGCCCAATCTTTTTTAAAAGCTGAGAGAACAGTAGAAAGTGGATCGATCCAATCCTGGTCGATACCTTTTAAGCTTTCTAAAAGAGAAATTCGTTCAGTATAAGTTGCCTGGTGGGCATTAAAATTTCGGATAGAATTAAAATGAAGTCTGAACGCAGTTTTCCATTGAGACAAATACCGGGTTTCTTCTTCTTTTAAATTAATGATTGCCATACGAGGTGCGCCAGAGAGGCGAAGAATTTCCATTTCCGCCTCGTCAACACTGCGAAGTGGCCTCGATCCATCCACTACGTATATGATCCCGGCACCGTGAGCTATGGGGTTCAGTAGTTCACAATCCTGTGCCATGTCAGGGTTGTTGATATGCTTATCGATGAAGGCAGGTATAGCTTGATCACTCAGGCTTTCATGGCGTTTGAGCCACTTCAATATTGTTTTGGGATTTTGAAAACCGGGTGTATCTATAAACCGAATAATTTCATGGCCATCAATAATTACTGGGTAGGTTTCGCAAACAATAGTTTCTCCCGGAATAGCACTAATGCGGACACGATCATTTTCAGCCAGGGTAGATACAACGGAGGATTTACCCTCGTTGGGGTGTCCTACGATTGCAAAAGCAGGTATTTTATAATAGTTACTCATGAACAAGTTTTTCCGTTCGCAAATATGGATCACCCATGGCCATAATTTTATCTTTCCAGGTTTGAAAGTTAATGGGTTTTACCGGCGTGAATATGGTATCAGCCTTGGGTTTACCTATCAATACAATGAGTATTGGAATACGTTCACCAAGTTGATGTCGAAGTGCTTTAATAAAGGCAATATCCTCGACAAGAGGAGGTTGCCAGGCCTCTGCAAGGATAATAAGATGTGTCCAACCCTTTTTAAAATTACTCAGGTTCAAATGGGTTTGAGTTAAATCTTCAGCAGTTTCAATATTGTCAATTTTAATTGTTTCCAACACCTGGCCACCGAGAGTTTGACTGAAAGCCCTTTGTAAACTTTCATGTGAAACGGAATCATAAATGTCATTTGGGATAAGAACAATGAATTTTTTATCCAGGTATTGATCGTCAAATAGGATTGTTGTTTCCTCTGAAAGTTTTTCTCCTGCTTTTCTTGATATAGATTCACCGGGGCTACCAAAATGAACATCCGGGCTTGTCATCCTGTCCATGAGCTGGTCGCAATCAGCATGGTTAAGTTTAATATTATTCAGTAAATGGTTCTGTTTTAACAGCCCGGCAAAATAAATAAATAAACGAGGTAAAAGGCCGTAAAAAAGTACTGAAAAGCATAAAAACGGCCACCAGGCCACCAGGTCAGGAGTAGTAAGGTGATAAATTCCATCCTTCAGAATAAGGTGACTGCCTTTAATTTGTTCCAGAGTAGGGTAGGCAATCTCTGAGGGTACAACCCAGGACCATGGAACTGCCATCCCTTTTACAATTTTATATACGGCATCAGCACCTACCTGGATTGTGGACTGCCAGCCAAAAGCTAAATCTGTTCCCAGCACTTTTATTAGGGTTATAGCAAGTATGCCCAGGTTGAATCCAATCCCGAAAAGTTGCATGGAATTGAAAACTGGCCAGTAAAACAAGGACCCATATACCTGCTTCTTTCCTTTTATCAATCCAAGGATAGCTGAATAGCCTTCCTGCCTGGATCCTGAGAGGGAAGATTTAATGCGACGGGTTAACTTTCTGGTGAGAGAAATTGTAAGGCGGCTATATAACGAATAAAATACGGATGTATAAAATAAGCCTGGTTGAATCAGGCGTATCAGAAAAAGGATACCCAGAAGCAGCAATAAAAGTATTTGAATAAAGACAGTAGCTCCAAGGTATACGGAAATATTTAGTGGAGCAGTGCCGGTATAGCTGAGTAGAGAAAAGGCGAGACCTATACCCACTATACTTCCAAAAATAAACAGGCCATATTTAAGAATCCGGAAAGCTTCATCAAAGGCCTCACCGGGTAGGATCGTTTCTCTACCAGCAGCACCTTTTTCTGTTCTTTTTCGTTGGTCAAGCCAGGACTTAATAATGAAGCGCCGTGAATAAGGTTTTGTTTTAGAAAGATGAGGCTGAATATTTCTTAGAAAAACTTCACGATCTTCGGAATCTTCCTTTTTCTGGTTTAGTCCCGTGCCCTGTTTATCATTGACATGGAGGAAATATTCCAAGTCGATCAGGTTTTCTATATACCACCGGGTTTTCATCAGTTAGGAAAATTATTTAGCTTCAAAATAATTGTATAGCATAACCCTTATAGACACTGATGATGGAATATGTTGAAATCCAATTGAGTTTTCATGGTTCTGGTAAATTGATTTCAATACTTTGTTATAAATTTTCAGGCTAATATCTTTTTTAAATTTCAGAGAGGATATTATTTGTTTCGCAAGTTATTACTTAATACTTGTAATAACAAAAGATAACAACTAATCCAATGACAGCTTTCTTTTCATGAATTCAGGATTTAGTTTATTACTTTTTCACTCAACTTTCTCAGATTAAATAGTGTTTGAAAGGGAGGATCAACCATGAATTTATTAATGGCCCAGGCGGGCAATTTGATTTCTGGGTCAGATGACACTTTATATTCTATTTTTGTAAGTCCATTTTCCAGTTCGGTTAGCTTAAAATATCCTTCAGTACTTTTTAATCTGCTCATGTCTTTCCTTTCAGGAATGAAATCTGGTAATCCCCAGTAGGATATCAGAACCAGGTTGGAATCCTTCACTTCTTCCTGTTTAAAACACATTACAATATCTTTATTACGCATTGGCCATGGAATCTCTGACTCATAATAATCAATATGCTCATTATCATTTACTTGCTCAATAACTTTTGCTGATGTTAAATTCGGCATCCAATTTAGTTTGTTTTTAACATCGTTGATAATTTGAACAATCACTTCTTTGGGGGCCTTTATTTCTGTAATTGCAAGGAATTCTTTCAGCTTGCTGTCCGGAACCTGTCGGGTATAGACCTGAATACCATCTTTATCTTTAGAGAGTTTCCACCCGTCCGAAGGATTGAAGTCGGATTGTTGTGAGAACAAATTGAATAAGCTAAAATATATATAAGATTTTAACAGTATGAGCTTCAATGTTTTTACCTTAGTTAGATGCAACAATGCTTAATATAAGTAGTTGTTGCAAAATTATGGCAATCTCGTAAATATCAAAGCTATTTCTTAAAATGTTCTGTAAGCGCCTTATATAGTTTGCCTTTAAAGATACCATCAAGCTCCTCTAGAGACTTTAAACCAAAAAAGAATGATATAGCAATTGGGTCGGTGCGCCAGTTGGTATGGCCTTCATAGAAGCCATATCGCATAATATATTGAGGCTCCATTTCACCTGTAAAGATTTGACCTAAGAGTGTCTTTAATTCGGTAAATTCTGTATCTGATAAATGCTTGTAATGATTCTCCAGGTAATGCACTTCATCAGGTATAATTTCTCTCCATAAATGGATGTGAAAACTTCCCATAATACCATCATTGAAAATGGATTTTTGTCCCCCCTTCGTGTCACCAGCATCAACAAAGACCTTCTGTTTATTGTAAAAGAAATTGAGTATGTTTTCCCAACGATGTTTTGACATATTCCACCTATTTAATTCAAGATCAGTATCCATCATGTTTAATACGTGAAACAGGGGTTTTGCTAGCTGAGGATGTGTGAGGCCTAATTTTTTTACCAGGTGATTATCCCCTTTCAGGACGGAGAGAATATCTTCATCCTGGGCCATAAATCCATCTTGCGACAGCCCATTGGGTCGACCCAGCAGAGTTATTGTATCAAGTGACAAACCAGTTATCGTTTCAATTTGGCCAAGTTTTTTTTCTGAATGCAAACCCTTCTTTCCCAGCTCAGGAAAGTCTTCCGTATCGATAATAAGTTGAGGGCAAATACCCTTATCATTGCTTGAAGAAACAGGAATAATTGCAAACTTCATTTCTTTGTTCACAGCTATTACATACTCTGCCCCGTCCCTGTCGATAAAAGGAGATGGTAAATCGAGTTTATCCTCATTTACCCTGGGATAAATCTTGTAGGGAATAGTCTTCACCATGGGCAATTTAACCTGTGAAAAGCCAGACAATGCAGATAGTATTATACACAAGAACATCAATGAATTTCGAAAGACCACCAACATTTTCGCTTTCATTTTTGCTTATTATTAATTATGAAAATGCATAATTTAGTACTGAGTAATTGTTTTCAAAAATATCCTTATGGAAACAATTCGAAAACACCTTCCAGTATAAAACTACCAACTTAATAAGGCTTCAATTAGGGTAAGAGTGACTGTTTTAATGTTATGGAATCTGGGGATAACATTTGCTATGTAAGTTACTATAATCTAGCGACAAATGCAAATTAAAGCAGGAGGATTAGAAGCTATATTTTAATTTAAACATGAGCATATTGTAGTCGTTTAAACTAACGAATACATTATTGCCTTTCCCTGTAAATAGAGCGGCACTTAGCCCGATGCTTATATTATCTGTAGCCCGATACTCTATTTCAGGTACATAAATTAGGGAATAATTGTTGCCAATGTCCTTCCAGTTGGAAACAATAAATGCCCCTGCCAGGGGTACAATTTTCAACTTTTCATCAAAGAAGGTTTTTTCCATGCCTATGAAAAAGTAGTCATTCAATTCCCCCTTACCTTTTTCATTCATAAAGCCATGTAAATACTGGAAGTTTAAGTAAAGGCCATTTCCAAAAGTATAATCAGCCCCAATGATAAACTTGACATAGGGTTCTTTATTTAAAATCACACTATCCACTGTCATAGGCCTTAAATTTTCAGGGACTAATGCTGATAAATCATTTGTCATAATTACTTCTTCAGCAGGTAAAAATACTGCTGCTTCAGCCCAAACTCCTACACTCCCAATACTTCCGGCCAGATCAGCTCCGAAAATATGATTTCGAGGAAAAAAGAGTTGTGAATTTACATTAACGCCCCCAGTAAGGTTTACAGGAATAAAGGTATTATATTTAGGCATGGGTAGGCCTTCTCTGCCCCATACGTAGCTTAGTGAAAAATCAAATCCAAGTGCAAATCCTTTTAACTTAAATCCCAAAACGCTACTTTCAGACAGATTAAACTTAGGAACCAATAGCGTATCAGAAAACTCATTTAAATATAAAGGTGGAGGAAGCTCCATAGGAGGAGTGAGGGCCTGAGCAAAGACACCTACAGGCAAGTTATCCGGTCTGAAGAAGGGAATATAAACTGCCTGCAAAGAAAAGCTGTTGGTCAGGTAATAATTAAGATTTATGGCATCAGAGCCGCGGTGTCTCCCAAAATCTAGTATGTCTTCCAGGTCATAAGGATTTAAATTGTCAGTAGGATTTAGCCTGTCTCCGGTTCCCCATGCAATTCGCTGTCGACCAATCTTAACATCCAGGTTCTTAAATAAAAAGCCATAAAGTTCTACATAAGCTTCTCGTATTTGCAGATCAATGGGATCAATAATACCTTTATTATAGAGGTCGCTTGAAGAATATATTTGGGGCAAACCAAAATTTCGAACCCAGATTTCAGTATGAAATTTTGATTTTCCTCCAAAATTCTTATCAAGTTGGAGATTCAATCGATTCTCATTCCACACCCAATCATAGGGCTGTTCAATAAGAATGCGCTGGTCAGTAAAGAACTCTCCATATATTCTTAAGGGGTTTTCCTGAGCATTTACAGGCTTGTTTAATGCAACCAGGATAAGTACACACAGGGTAAGAAATTTTAGTGTTTTCATCTCTAATGTTTTTCTTAGAACTTTACTCAAGAAATATTTTTGGCCTCCTACATATAGCTTGTTACTGCACTGAAAGTTTACCAATAACCCTATATGAAAGAAGTAACTCTATATGTAAGAGGCCTGTTTATCATTGTTTCAATTTTCGTACTGTAAATTCATCATCCGATAAATTTTGATCATATTTTACGTCATTCATTTCCATTCTGGTTTTATGATTCTTTTTTAAATCCTTCATTTCCACCACCTCGGCATTCCAGTAATCTCCAATTTTCTTAAATGTGTAGGATGCCTCTTTTATTTTGTTATTACCTTTATCATAGTATTCCATAAAGCTTGGGTAATAGTTGGTTTTATGAACTTTCATTACAACTTTAGAATATTCTGATTTTGAGGATTTTGGTACAAGGTTAAGCAGATAGCTATCATCCTCTGTTTTTAGCAAGGACCCATTGTATTTATCTACGTAAGCAATAGCTTCCATATCATCGTATGAAAAGTCTGTGCCGGCAAACTTTTGGTTTTTAACATGGGCCGCGATTCTTCTTTCCTTACCGAAAGCAGGCATATATACATACATAACATCATCAGGCAGGGATAAAACTGCTATACCGGCCTGTGAGGCAGGTGAGGTAAAGCGTGTGAGCCGTTTATCTGTGCCTTTTTGCATCATGGTAGCCTCCCGTACTTTTTCTTTATTTGCCTTATCAATCAATACTATTTTAGTATTTGATTGCATATCTTTTGGGGAGTACATAACCTCATCCATTTTCTTTAAAATTTCAAGGGCATCCTGGGCAGAAATAAGAATTAAACCTGAAAAAAGAAATATCAGGGATAGAACTAACTTTTTAATCATTTTTGTTTTCATATCATTACTGTTTTTTATTTTTTAATTGCAACAGAAGGTTTCTTTCGATAAGTTAGTACCAGTAAAGCGGGCAATAAGGTAAGGGCACCTAATCCTGACCCAACCATACTCAGTGCCACAAGCATTCCAAAATGTTGTAAGGGCACCAATTTTGAAAAAATAAGAATCAAAAAACCAGCGGTTACTGATAATACATTAATTGTTATTGCTTTCCCGCTGATCAGAATAGTGTCTTCAAGAGCCTTTTCAGCATTTCCATTTTCCTTTAATGAATGGCTAAAGTGGGTTATTATATGTATGGAATAATCAATGCCAATACCGAGGGCTATACTTGCCACCAATACGGTAGCCACATCAAGGTGGATTCCTGTTGCACCCATAAATCCGAAAAGAATAATAATGGTCGAAACAATGGGTACAGTAGCAAATATTCCTTTTTGCACGGAACGGAGAATGAATCCCACCAATATCAGCACTACAACAATCGCTATAAATAAGCTACTGAACTGACTGTTGATCAGGCTTTTATCCATACGGACATAAATCTGGGGCATACCGGTAACCTCCATTTCACAATACTGGCCAGAATTATCCTGGATAAAAACGTCCATATATCCAACGAACTCCTGCATGTCTTCAAATTCGGCCGATGCAAATGTGGATACAATAACTGCTTCATCCAGATCATCGGTAACCAGTTGCGACAGGGCATCCTGTCCTTCCAGCAGAAACCACAATTGTTCAATCTTGTCCTTTCTGTCTGGTATTTTCTTACCTTCCCCCATGGCATCGTTCATTTCTTCAATGAGATCAGCAATAGACTGGGTATTGTAAATTGATGAATTTTTCTCCATATATTCCTGTGTCTTTCTCATCATTTTCAGTAGCTCGGGGCTCTGAATATCACCTTTAAAAGACACATAAACAGGCATAGAACCTCCAAATTTCTTTTGCAATATATCTTCAGAGATACGTGTAGGGTTGTTCTTCTTGAAATAATCCTGAATGTTTACACTTCGTTTCATGAAGAAGATCCCAGCTATGCTTATTAGAATTAGAAAGCACCATACAGTCAGGGTATATTTAGGGTGTTTGATTAGAAGGTTCTTCAGGGAAATAAGTACTTTTTTTAAACCGGATGTACCTTCTTGGTTGGCTTCTTTTTCATTCTTTTCTTTTTTTGGAGCAGAAACAAAGGAAATAATGGCAGGAGTGAAGAATGCAGATAAAATAAAAGCAAAAAATACGCCCAGGGCAGTGAAAACACCAAAATCACGGATCATTATTAAATATGCGCCAAACACAAATGAAATAAATCCAACCATGGTAGTCCCAGCTGCGAGAACGACAGGAACAATAACATAAGAAAGGGCTTTGATAATAGATTTTTGCAGGTACTGCTGTGGTTGTTGGCTAATACGATTAACAACATGAATGGTATAGGCACTCCCTACTGCCAATAAAATAATAGGAATTGTATTTGAAATTATAGTTAATTCGTAGCCAAGCAGCACCATTAAGCCCAAGGTCCATATAATTGATATTCCTGCTGTTAGTATGGGAAGAACAACTCCCCTGATCGTCCGGAAACCAATAAAAAGTACAAGGGCAATAATAAAGAAAGTAATGGGGAATAGTCGGATTATGTCTGTAACAATCAGATCCGATATATCATTCATCATAAAAGGCAATCCTCCAAAATACAGGTTCTCCGGGAGGTCTAAATCATTTATTTTTATTTTGATCTCTTTTGCTACCTCTTGTATATCAGCCTCATCCAAAATATTAAATAATACCAATGTTGTAGTTTCATCTTCCGAAACAATAACACCCCGGTACATATCTTTTTGAAAAACTCTGTTTTTTAATTTCAACAGGTCTTCTTCTGTTTCCGGGAGATCATATTCATCAATAAGTTTTCCTATTTCTATTCCCCATTCACTTGATTTGATGTCAATAATATTACTTAGGCTGGTAACAGAAGCTACTCCTTCTGTATAAACTATTGTATCACTAATTTGTTTAATATGTTTGAGCACATCCGTATTAAAAACATTACTAGTTTCTACTGCCACCATTCCCAATGAATTGCTGCCAAATTTCTGGCCTATGCGGGTATATAAAGCCGCCACAGGATCATCATCAGGAAGGGAACTTATTATGTCTGAGTTGATTTTTATTTTGGTAATATGATATGAGAAAAATAGCGTTAATAGAATAGTTATAACTATTATAACAATTCGGTATTGAATAATTTTTTGAGCTATTTTTTTCATTTTTTTGAAACTAAACAATATAGTTGATTTGTACTATTCTGGTTTTATAGTCAGTTATAGAGAAAAAAATATATTATTTTGAAATTCCTTTAATTAAAATATTCATCATATTGTCAAAATGGGGCATCAACTCCTGGTATCCCTGTTGTGCAAATAGTGGACCCTCAAGACCTTTAAGAACCATGATAAAAACATAAATTAGAACATCGAGGTTCTCAGTCGATTCAAAATAATCCTGCTCTATTCCATCCGTGATCATTTTTTTTATGTTTGTTCCTTCCCAATTGTGGTATTCTTGTCGAATTCCCTCAATAAATTTATAGTGTTCAATAAATTCTGTAGTTACAGTTGATTGGTAATTTACTGCATGCGCAAGAAGCTCCAGCCTTTTTAATAAATAGGCTTTTATTTTAACTGGAGGTTTAAGGTCTGGGTTGTTTAATATAACCAGTAAGCCAGATTTAATAGTATTAATTTCTTCAGATACAACTGCTTTAAACAGATCTTCTTTATCAGTAAAATGGTAATATACAGAACCTTTTGCCTTTCTGGCTGCCCTGGCAATCTCATCGATAGTCGTCTTATGAAAGCCATAGCGGGCAAACATTTTTGAGGCTACCTCAAGAATTAAAGTTTTTGTCCTGTTCGATTTCATTATTGAAATAACTGACCAAATTAGTTTTCTGGTATAAAGATATAACAGATTTTCTAATTCTCCAAATTCCGTTTACTGTTGAATTTACTAAATCGCTGTGCTTATTTCTATCGGGCAATGGTCGGAGTGGACAATATTTTGATGAATAGCTGCACTTTTAATCCTGGTTTCCATAGATTGGCTCAACCAAAAATAATCAATTCTCCAGCCAAGATTTTTCGCCCTTGAATTTGCCCTGTAACTCCACCAGCTATACTGTTTCGGTTGATCGTTAAACTTTCTAAAGCTGTCAAAAAATCCACTTGCTTCAAAATTGTCTAACCATTCTCTTTCTTCCGGAAGAAAGCCGGAAGATTTTTTATGTCGTTCAGGGTGATTAATATCTATTGGTTTATGGCAAATATTAAAATCACCAGTAATAATTAAGTTAGGTCTTTCTTTTTTTAGCTGAGTAATATATTCAAGGAAGTCATGCAGGAACTCCATTTTATATATTTGCCTTGGACCACCCTGTGTTCCACTGGGGATATAAACGTTTATTAGGGTAGTATCGTCAAAATCCAGGCGAATAACTCGTCCCTCTGAATCATATTTTTCCATTCCCATCCCATATATTACATTCTTAGGTTCGATTTTACTAAGAACCATCACTCCGCTATATCCCTTTTTTTGAGCTGAAAACCAGTATTGCTTGTATCCCAGATCTTCAAAAACAGAAGTTTCAACCTGTTCTTTAAGCGCTTTGGTTTCTTGAACACAGAATATATCAGGAGCACTTTCCTTTAACCATTCAGCAATTCCTTTGTTTAATGCAGCACGAATGCCATTTACGTTGTATGAGATTATCTTTTGCATAGATGAATTTTAATTATTTCTCAAATATATAGAATTCTGCTAATTTTGACCTCGGCAGGATACTATGAATAAAAATGAAATTATAAAGGCTCAAGCAGTAGTAATAAAAACCACTGGAAGCAGGTACACCTTAAGAACAGGGGATGGAGGGATATTGGAATGCGGTATAAAAGGGAAATTCAGACAGGCCGGTATCAGAAGTACGAATCCGGTTGTAGTTGGTGATCATGTAAGCTTTGAGTTGCATCCAGGACATGAGACGGGGACTATTATTTCTATTTCAGAACGTAAAAACTTCATTGTTCGCAAATCCTCAAAATTGTCTAAATACTCTCAGATTATTGCTGCAAATATTGATCAAGCCTTACTTATTGTAAGTCTTACATCTCCTGAAACCCACATTGAATTCATTGACAGATTCCTGGTTGCGGCAGAGGCATATCGTATACCTGTCAAACTAGTATTTAATAAAATAGATTTATATTCTAAGGATAAGATTCAGAAAATGAATGAATTAGATTCAATTTATTCTAAGGTTGGCTATCCCTCTCTTAAAGTTTCAGCTAAGGAAAACCTGAACATGGCAGACGTAAAGAACTGTGTGAAAGGAAAAATTAATTTATTTTCAGGAAATTCTGGGGTTGGTAAATCTACTCTAATAAATAAGTTGGATCCAGCCTTAAACATTACCACCTCAGAAATTTCAGATTATCATAAGACGGGTAAACATACCACTACTTTTGCTGAAATGCATGAATTGCACTTTGGTGGATATATAATTGACACGCCTGGAATTAAAGGATTTGGAATGGTTCACATGGAAAAGAATGAGATTTACCACTTCTTCCCTGAAATATTCAAAATCGCTCAAAAATGTAAATACTACAATTGCAAACATATAAATGAACCAGATTGTGCAATAATTAATGCAGTTGAGGAGGGTGAAATAAGCGTTTCAAGATACCAGAGTTACAGAAATCTATATTTGGATGAAGACTCAAAATACAGATAAATTGTAAATCAAATTTCCGGATATATAATATTCCAAATTTAGTTTAACCAAAATGGCCTGATAGCTTATAAAAATTTCAGCTACCGGAGAAACTGTAATTTTCTATTTATAGAACAACTTTTCACCTGGTTTAGCGTATCCTTTTTAGACAAGAATATAATGCTAGCTGAAAGAATTATATGAAGGTGAATTAAGCATAATAGAATACGGTTTATTTACTTAATTTTGAAGGCTGTTAATTTTACTGTCGCCTAAATCAAAAAGTTCTTTTGGACTTTTTAACTATATGAAAAAAATATACTACCTGGTTGGATTTATCATTGTAATTATATTAGCAGCCAACTTATACTACTATTTTCAAATTTATAAACAACAAATATCTCTTCAGGAAAGCTTTTTGATGAAGCAAACATTGATTGCTGGTAGTGAAATTGAAAAAACTGGCTACGACCTCGAAAGCGAACTTTCAAAAATTTTATTTTCCACAAATATTTCTAATTTTTTTGAAGAGGAAAAAAATCAATTGGTAGAAAATGTTGGTAATCATGAGGATGTTCTTGCACAATTAAGATCGGTCTATTTCAAGTATAGCGATTTGGTTTCAAATATTCAGTTTTATAATAACCAGAAAAAAGTTTTTAGTATTTATTGTGACAGGCAGGGCGAGTTTATTACTGATTTTTATGCTTCCCACGAGCAGAAAAATTTATTTAGGAAAGACACTGTCTTATTTAAAAATGGGGATTATCTGCTATATCTTCCGGTATTAACCGACAATATGATTGTAGGTAACCTGGAGGTAAGGGTTAGCTACGAGAAATATCTTAAATCGGTTCTTGAAAAATCACATATTGAAGATGTTCAGTGGCAGTGGATAATCGATTCAAACGATGATATTATATATATAAATCTTGGAGCAGAGGAACAAATAAAAGTTAGTCGAATAGAAAAGATTTCAAATGATCTTCGTAGCGAGAATCAAAATGTAATTCAGCACAAAGCCTTCAGAAATGGCCGAGAGATAGAACTTCTTTCTGCCTATTATCCACTGCGGTTCATAAAGAGAGATTTTGGTATTATCTTTTCCCTGGAGTCAGAGCTTATATTGGGATCACTTATTAGGAGTTCTATCATTATTTCGAGCCTTACATTTTTACTGGTATTTTTAATAGCAGGTTTACTAATTAATTATATTCAAAAACAGAAGAAAAAGGAGGCAGATCTTGAGACCTCAAGAGATAAATTGTTTGAAATCGTTGAATCTTTACCAACGGGGATAATTATTCTCGATGAAAACAGGAAGATTATCAGAATGAATGAGGAGGCCTCCAATTTGTTCCCAAAAGACAAAAATATTAAAGCTGGAGAGGTATTGGGTGACTGGTTTTTCCGAACAGGTTATCCCGACAGCCCCAAAAAAATTGGGAAACACTTTCTAAATGATGTAGTAATATACAAGAAAGAAAACCGAGAAATTGCGCTGTATAAAAAAGAAGTGACTTTGCAGGATGGAGATAAAAATTTATTTCTGGAATCCCTGATAGATATTACACCTTTTGAAAGAGCAAGAAAGCAAGAAGCAGCTGCAGTTAAAACAAAATCAGATTTTCTTACCAATACAAGCATTGAAATTCAAACTCCCTTAAACGGAATAATTGGTTTACTGGATAACATAAAGTCAAAAAATCTCACTTCCGACCAAAAGAAAATTCACCTTAGCATTCGAAAAACTGCAGAATTGCTTCTTTCTATTCTGGACGACATATTAACCTTCTCCAAAATTGAGGCAGGGGATATGGTTACCGAAGAAATCCCGTTTTCATTACGCTCCGAACTGGATCTTGCCTTAGCACGGGTTACTCCCATTGCTAAAGAAAAAAATCTGGATTTCAAGTTAAGAATTTCAAAAGACGTTCCAGACAATCTAATTGGAGATCCCTTTAAAATTAGACAAACCATAAATCACCTGGCTGGGAACGCGGTTAAATTTACTTCTATAGGGCGAATTAATATAAAGGTTGAGCAACTTGAAAACACTACAGGCAAAATTACCCTCCAGCTTATAATTGAAGATTCCGGAATTGGAATACCAAAAGAGGATATAAAGCATCTTTTTGATAAAGATTCCAATGTAAATGATTCTTCTGCGAGGAAGTTTGCTGGTGCCGGGCTTGGCCTCGCACTTTCCAGGCAAATGGTGGAGCTTCTGAATGGTGAAATAAAGGCAGAGAGTCCATCCGGTATTTCCGGAGATCCGGAATATCCTGGCTCAAGGTTCATCCTAACCTTTGAGGTTTATCCCGATGAAAGAATAAAGAAGGATATTCCTTTAAGTAAAGTAACCAGTTATACCCATATAAATGCTTTGGTAATAAAAAGCAATGATATTAGTGGGCACAGAGTCGCAGATATGCTTACCAATTTTGGAGTAAAAGCCCGCTTAAATTTTTATCACGATAAAACCATTCACCTTATTGAGTCGAATGCACAGGAGGAAAAAGAACGACATCACATTTTACTTCTTAGAGATTCAGTAAACTTTGATGCCTTTGAATTTGCAGAACAGTTAAAGGCTAAAAATCTAATTGAAAAATATCTGGTTGTAATTACAAGCTCAAATGATCAGAAGGGAAATTATGTGCGAAGTCGAAAGTTAGGTGTTGATTATTACCTGATAGAACCCTGCCAGGGATCTGAGCTATTCAATATTTTACAGGATAACTTTCCAAATGTGAGAGTTGTGCATTCGGGCAATGTTTTGAAGTCAAAACTTAGGCCAGATATAAATATTCTTTTGGCTGAGGACAACCTTATGAATCAAAAATTAGAACAGGCTTTCTTTAAGAACCTGGGATATGAGATTGATATTGCTCTAAATGGTCTAGAGGTTGTTAAAATGGTTGATCAAAAGGATTACGATATTATCTTTATGGATGTAATGATGCCTGAAATGGATGGCTGGGAAGCTACCAGGGAAGTAAGAAATAAGGGATTTAATATGCCTGTGGTTCCAATAACAGCAGACTTTAGTGAGGACGCCAAAGAGAGAGCCATTACAGAGGATATGAATGACTTTATTGCCAAACCGGTAAGAATTGAAGAATTAAAAAGGGTGCTTATGAGGTGGTTTACTGAATCGTCGGAATGAGGCTAGTTTGAAATTTTTTCCTAGAAATTTTTTCCATTATATGTTTTATGAACCTTTCTGAAAAAGTCGATATAGAATCCTTTTTTCTTCCCCAAACAAACCTGCCAATAGTGGATGTTCGCTCCCCAGGGGAATTTGAACATGCCCATATTCCTGGAGCTTATAACATACCGCTTTTCGATAACAATGAAAGGGCTATTGTAGGGACAATCTATAAGAATTCAGGTAAAGAGGATGCTGTTTTAAGGGGCCTTGAAGTCGTTGGTCCAAAAATGGTAAATTTGGTTAAGGAGGCAAAAAAACTAACTCCCGATAGAGAAATTTTCATTCATTGCTGGAGGGGCGGGATGCGCAGTGAATCCATGGCCTGGCTTTTTGAAACCAATGGTATCAAATGCTCTATTATTGAGGGGGGATATAAAGCCTACAGGCGTTATATAAAAAAGGAAATGGCAAAGCCGGCTTCCTTTCTCATTTTGGGCGGGATGACAGGCAGTGGTAAAACAAGAATTATAAATGCCCTGAAAGAGCTTGGGGAGCAAGTAATCGATTTAGAACAACTGGCACATCACAGAGGCTCCGCATTTGGTGGAATCGGGCAGGAAACTCAACCCTCAACTGAGCAATTTGAAAACAACCTGTACGAAATTTGGCGAGATCTGGGTCTTAATAAAACCATCTGGTTAGAAGATGAAAGCAAATCTGTAGGACAGGTAAAAATACCCGATGAGATTTTTTTAAGAATGCGGGAAAGTCCGGTAATTCAATTGCTAGTAGAAAAACAAATGCGAGTTCAGGCACTAATATCGGAATATGGTGAATTGAATGCTGAGGAACTCAAAAGTGCCATTCTTCGAATTCAAAAAAAACTGGGAGGCTTACACACCAAAGTTAGCCTTGATGCCATTGATAATAAGAACTTTGCGATACCTGTTGAGTATGCCTTAAACTACTATGATAAAGCTTATATGAAAGGCCTGGGTACCAGGCAGGAAGAAACACTGTATCCGCTTGAACTGGAAGGAATGGAACCCCTTACAAATGCCAGGAAGATTTTGACTTTTGCCCTTTCAAATAAACTACTGACGGATTAAACTTGCTTCGTATGGCTTATTTTTAATTGTAGTATCAGACATCAAGTCTTGAGCAAAATTTATATTACATTGCAAATTTGGCGAAAATATTTACATTTGTAAATAGTATAATCTTTACAAAAAGTTGTTCATGGAAAACAGAAAAATTATTACCTCCTTTGGTTACATTACTAAAGTAGAGTTACTTCATACCCTTAATTCAAACATTCTTGAAAATTCTTTTGTTCTTGAGAATTTTGAATCTTTTCCAGGGTACCATGGTGGGGATTTACCCTCTAAATTTCATCCACATCATTTATTTTTGGTTACCAAGAAAGAGTATACTTATGAGCAAATTAGCAGGGCCTCTGATCGCATCAGGTCAAACTGCAAAATTGGTTTTGGAGCCAGACCTGCAGAACTTTTTGTTTTTAATAAGAAAGCTCCAGCCATTAGAATAAAAGATCTTCAAAGTTTTGAACAAATTACAGAGCTGCAAAAATGGTATATGGATGAGGGTATTTTCTTTGCAAAACAAAGGAAATTCAACAATGAAGGGGTTATCAAAGTGATGAAACAATTTGACCTGGATGAGGTAGAGGATGGAATTTTTATAGATCAGGAAGAACCATTGATGAGTTATCTTAAGGTACCAGTGAAATTATCCTGGAAAGTTTTCGAAACAATAACTTATTCAATTAAAAATAACCTTGACAACAATAATTTTGATGCAGCACAGGGAGTAATTTTTATCAAAGATGTTACTGATGTGGTCAGAATATATACAAAAGAACACAATCTTGACTTTCTAAGTAAATTGCGAGCTCTTTATATTGAAGGGATTAGAAAGGTGCATTTGTAGATCTTATTTCACTACTGCTGTAAATCAGGATTTGTTTCAACTATTTTGTAAAGTTTATCAGATCTTCTTACAATTTCTTCCACAGGTATTGAAAACCGCTCTCCCTTTTGGGTTTTTGCAACAGTTTTCAAATCCACTCTAATTTCTTTTACTTTTGTTTGAATTGCTCCCGTTGTAGGACCAGTAATTAAAATCTCATCTCCCGTTTCAAGGCTGCCGGTTTCCATGATAAACTCAGCCACCCCGATTTTTTGAAAATAATTATTTCCTTTTCCTATATACACTTTACGCTTAGTAGCCTGAGAGCCATATTTGTGGCTCCATTCACCCAACTTCCTGCCCAGGTAATAACCGTCCCAGAATCCTCGGTTAAAAACGCCAGACAACCTTTCTGTCCAGGAATTAATTTTTTCTGTACTATAGCTTTGTTGAACAATAGCATATACGGCTTCATTATAACATTCAACTACTGTTTTAACATATTCAGGGGGCCGGGCTCGGCCTTCAATTTTTAATACGCTTATGCCCGCATCTATTATTTTATTGAGAAACTGAATGGTCATCAGGTCTTTCGGTGACATAATATACTCATTGTCAATTTCTAGCTCATAACCAGATTCTTTTTCAGTTACAATATAGGGCTTCCTGCAGGTCTGCTGACAGGCACCACGGTTGGCAGATGCGTTATTTTCATGCAGACTCATATAACATTTTCCGGAAACGGCCATACACAATGCACCGTGAACAAAAAGTTCTAATTTAATGAGGTTTCCCGAAGGTCCCTTTATTTGATTTTCAACAATGGCTTTATGAATATTGGATATTTGAGTCAGATTTAATTCTCTTGCCAGCACAACCACATCAGCCCATTGAGCATAAAACTTGAGGGACTCAATATTTGAAATATTCAATTGAGTAGAAAGATGAATTTCAATTCCCTTCGATTGAACCTCAAAAATGGCGGCCTGATCAGATAAAATAATGGCTGAAACACCCGTGTTTTTTGCGGCCTCAACAATCTTACGCATTAGGCCAAGATCGTGATCATATAGGACCGTATTAAGGGTCAAGTAGGATTTGATATTGTATTCGCGGCAAATAGAAACAATTTTTCCCATGTCATCCAGGGTAAAGTTGCTGGATGAGATAGCCCGCATATTCAGGTGCTGAACACCAAAATAAACCGAATTAGCCCCTCCCTGGATAGCAGCCATTAAAGACTCAAAGGAGCCGGCCGGAGCCATTATTTCAATATCAGATCTTTCAATGTTCATGAACAGAAATTTTGAGCTGGCAAAAATAATGAATCTTATTGATTTTCAATTAACAAACCCATGAAACAATACATTGTGAAATTTGGGATATTACTTTTTAAGGACAATTCGAAAAGTAGTACCTTTATTCAACTCTGAGTGGGATACGAAGATTTTCCCATCATGGTACATCTCAATGATTCGTTTTGACAGAGAAAGACCAAGCCCCCAGCCTCTTTCTTTACTGGTAAAACCTGGTTTGAATATGGTCTTAAACATTGATTTCCCAAGACCCTTACCGGTATCTTTAAAGTCAATAAATAGAACCTGGGTATTATCAATTAATTGAATTTCAAGGGTCCCTTCACCCTTCATGGCATCGATGGCATTTTTAGCGAGATTTTCAATTACCCACTCAAAAAGAGGGATATTTAATGGAATTTTGATATCATCAGTTTCAGAAAAACCAAGCTTAAATTGAACCTTTTTTGAGGAGCGTGATCTGACATAGTTAATCCCATTTAAAATCACAGGAATTATATTAGTAGAAGTTAAAATGGGTTTTGAACCGACCTTTGAAAATCTTTCGGTAATTTTCTCAAGCCGTATAACATCTTCTTCAAATTCATTTACCAACTTAGGGTCTACCTCTTTCATTTTCAGAACATTAACCCAGCCCATTAAAGATGAGGTAGGAGTGCCCAATTGATGAGCCGTTTCTTTTGTTAAACCCACCCAAACCTGGTTTTGTTCAAATTTTCGCGAGCTGCTAAATGCCAGGTAAGCAACAAAAATAAATAAAATGATTACACCCAATTGAACGTAAGGAAAGTAGGCAAGCTTTGTTAGGATTAAAGAATCTTTGTAATAAATATAATTTTTTTCATCGTTGCCCAGAACAATTTCGATAGGGTCATGTTCATTCTTCATTATTTCAATCTGCCGTTCAAGGTATTTTGCATTCTTTAGGCGTTTGCTTCTTAAATTCCTTGTCGTAGTAGTATCCCCCTTCTCATTCATTAAAATAACGGGTACTGTGTTGTTGTTTTCAATGACTTTAACCAAAAAATTAATATTGGTGAGGGTATCATTTAAGTCAAGCTCAATAAGTTGTTGTGTAGCGTCAGCCCATAACTCAACCTTTTTCTTTTCTTCAAGCTTTAATTCTTTCACCAGCCTGTTTGTATACAAGAGGGAGGAAAGCCCAATAATAATTGCAATTATTAGAAGAACTAGTTTTAGTCGTATTTTATTTTTGTACTTATCCAAAGGTTTACAGATGCTAAAAAGTTTGTCTATTTTTTAATGGTTGTATCAGGAACTTCTTCCTCTTCCCATGTGATATTGAATTTTTTCGTTTCTTTCTTATCTGACAAAGATGTTGAATCCGTATTTCTTTCCCTAAATTCTTTGCTAAAAAGTTGTTTCAGATTTTGTCTTTCATTTTTAAGGTCTGCTTTAATGCTTCGGGTCATACCTTTGCCATCATAAGATACATTAATGTCCTCGGGATCTCCTATTATTTTCAGAGGTATGGTTGTTTTGCCCAGCCCATCGTCTTCAACTATTCCAAATTCATTGTTTTCTTTCTTTTTATTTTTTGCCTTAGAGGCCAGGATATCGGATAGCAATACCCTGACATTATATTCATAACGTTTGTTAAAATAGTGATTTCCTGATGCTTCAATATTGAAAGCAGAAGTGTTAATTTCCATTAGTGGTATGGTAACAGTTTCGTTTTTAATAAATACATCATTTTCCAGGCGGGAAAAATTAATGTCTTTTAATTCATCAACAGCAATAAATCTGGAAAGTTTTTGAATGGGCTCAAAATTTATAAGCTCACCGTTTTCAATCACATATTTACTTTCCGCAATAATACTTTTTTTGTCGATTCTCAAGTCATTGGACCATTTTGAATAAAATTTTATATTTCCAGACACATTTCCTTCGAGGTTATCATATTTAATGAATGTCTGTCCGAAATTTCCCATTTGATAGAACAGTTTATGAATATCAATGTTGTCAATACGGGCAAGAGCATGCATCTGTAATACAGAATCTGCTTGCTCGAATATAGTTATATTGCCATTGGTTTTGCCATCCATAGAGCTAAAATTAACATCATCCAATAAAAGTGAACCAGGATTATATAACAGGAAACAGGTGAAATTTTCTGTTTTAAACCTTCTGTATGACAGAGCTTTGGCGTTCAACTTTATATGGGCTTCCATATGTTCAGGAAGGTGAATAGTCCTAACAGGAGTATTTCCTGGACTAGTTTTGTGTCGGCCAGGGATTATGGATGTTAGGTCAAAACCTGGCGTTTCGACATTTCCGGTAATTACCAAAGGTTTCCTTTTTTGATTTAGATAGGAGAGAACATTCTCTGCTTTGCCATGTATAGTTATAGGATTATCATTAATATTCAAATGCAAACTATCTAAATGAAATCGTTCACCGAGTCTAACAATTCCGGAAACCGATGAAAATACTATTGGTCTCTTGAATGTTTTATAAGTTACATTTATCAGTTCAACCTGGCCTTTTGGATTGAATTTTTCCAGGTCATTTAAAGAAACCTTCCTGAACTCACGGAGTTTACCGGTAATTGTCATATTTACCCTGGCATAGCCATCCAGTATCTCTGTATTGGTATTTGGGGTTAATTTTATAAACTCTTTCAGATTGAAAGTCCCGGAAGTAGTAATTTTAATTTCAGGGTTCTCTAAATTTTTAATCTGGTAAGTACCATTTATTGTTTCTCCACCTACACGGGACTGAAAACTATTAATCCGAAGTAGAGTTGTGGATGTATTATTTTTGCTACCATTGTCCAAATCCCCAGAAGCTGTAATATCAGCAAATCTTAAATTTGATTTTGGATAAAAGAACAAACCTTGCTTCAAATTAAATTGAAGGTTTATATGAGGATATTTATTGTCACCAAGAAATCCTTTTATGGTACCATTTAAAGAAAGATTTCCAGCAACCTTCAGGGCTTTAAACTTATCCTGTATATCTTCAGGAATTAACTCCAAAAGATTTTTTACTTTATTGCCTGTACTGGCAATGCTACAGTCAAGAAACAAGCTTTCTTTTTTCTGAAGAGCACCTGAAACCATAGTGCTAACTCCTGCAAAATCGAGGTCCCCATTTGTTATGGTAAATACATTATCCTTGATTGACAAATCAAGGCTTACTGATAGAGCTTTATTTGAAAGGACTAAAACTTCCTTTGAAATGAGCTCCAGGATTGAAATCTTCGTATGAAATTTAATAGATGAGTGATTGTTCTTAATGATTGCTTTTTGTTCATCAATCGATGATTTAATTTGCAGCCTTTTTTCAATATCAAAATAGTCAAATAAGATATTTCTAAACTCAACCGATTTAAAATTTAATGAAAGTCCATCGGATCCATTCTTTTCAGGTATTTTAAAAACCTGGTAATTGTTCTCACCCTTTTCATTCAGAATTATATTTAGCCATCCATCATTCAGGATAATTTTATTAAATACAATTTTCTTTTGGATTAATCCAAGGGAATTTATTTCAAAGTATATATTACTGACATTCAGAAGAGTATCTATGCTTACCTTATTTGAATATTTAGAATTAAATTCTTCAGATGAATAAACCGTAACCTGCTTAAAGTTTGCTGTAATATTAGGGAAGTGCCGGAAGAAATTAAAAGTAATTTCATTTACATCAACAAGGGTAGTAAGTTCCTCATTCAGCTCAGTGAGCAGTTGTTTTTTTATTTTGTCCTCATTTATTTGAAACAGGATTATTCCTATTCCTGCCAGAAACAGAACGATAAAGAAGAGAATAATAACTATACGCCTGAAGGTCCTCATCCGATTTTTAAGAAATTCGGGATACAATTAAATTTTTAATTCATTGGAATATGAAATGCAATATTGGGAACAAGAACGATATCCTGTCCAATTATGGTATAAAGTACAAGAGCTATTTTTCAAGAAGAAAATTCAGGTCAGCATTATTATCGACTTCGTATGGTTTTAGACCGAATTTGAAGATTCTCGCATCCCTGGGCCCAACCAGCTTTAGATTTTCATTATCATACAGTAACATTGTTCCTTCACGAAGTCCTACTACATATATCTCTTTATTTACTGCCAGAAATTCTTCTATTCTCATCTCCCGGGTCTCCCCGGCATGTCCATCAGGGTTTGCATCGAGATAATGCGGATTAATCTGGAATGGCACGAGATTTCCCACAGAAAAGCTATCGGGTTCTACAATGGGCATATCATTGGTGGTTTTAATGCTGGGGCAGGCAACATTTGACCCGGCGCTCCAACCAATATAGGGAGTTCCATTTTTTACTTTTTTCACCAAGGTTTTAAGCATTCCCTTGTCCTGCATCATTTTTGTTAATTGCCATGTGTTTCCACCACCAACTATTATTGCTTCGGCTTCCTCAACGGCCTGAATCGGGTCAAGAAATCGATGGACAGATCTGACTTCATGGCCTAGTTCCAGAAATCTTTCCTGTACTTTATTTTCATATTCATCGAAAGAAAAAGTAACGGCGGCATATGGAATAAATAAACAGTTTTTTTTCTTGGAGCCTAAAAATTGACGTATTTGTTCTTTTGGATGATTTAAGTATTCTTCCCCTGCATTGGTTGAATTGCTGATTAGTAAGAGTCTCATATTTTTAAAATTGAAAGTAATTAATAGTTTTCTTGAAGTTCCTTGATATTAAAGTTTTTTGGGTTTGCTTTAATTCTAATGGTGTAATTTCGGTTATTAAATATATCAATGATCATTAATTTACCTGACAGAATATCTCCTTTACCAAGTATCATTTTTATTACCTCATTGGCTTGCATGGACCCAACTATACCTGGCAAAACACCAATTACACCAACATCTGAAGGTTGTGGTGCTTCGTTTTCCAATGGAGGGCTTGGATTCAGGCAGCGGAGAGAAGGGCCGTTTTTATAATTGAAAACAGAAACCTGTCCTTCAAACTTATAAATAGAACCATATACAAATGGCTTTCCAAGTATTACACAGGCATCATTAATTAAATACCGGCTTGAAAAATTATCTGTAGCGACCACAACAATATCATATTCCGGGATAATTTCCAAGGCGTTCTTTTTGTTAAGAAGAATATTTAGCACCCTGTAATCAGGAAGATTATTCAATTCTAATAGGCGTTGACGAGCAATTATGGCCTTTAGCTTACCAATGTCATTTATGCCATACAATAGTTGACGTTGTAAATTGCTCTCATCAACCTTATCGTTATCCATAATACCCAACGTGCCAACCCCGGCAGCTGCCAGGTACTGTAGAATTGGGCAACCTAAACCTCCGGCCCCGACAACAAGAACTTTTGAATCTCTAATTTTCTCCTGTCCTTCAGGGCCAATCTCCGGAATCATAAGATGTCGGCGATATCTTCGGAGTTCTTTTTCGGATAAATTTGATGATGTCATAAACTTCAGGTTAGAATCATAAAGATATGAAATTCCCTGAAGTTCAAATACAAATTGACGATCTTAACCCTATATGATTAAAAATTATTTAAACCAGCTAATTTGTATGGAATATTTAAAAACTTAGTAAAACAAGGCCTGCGGAAATGGGATGCAATGCTTCAGCTCTGTCTTTAATGAAAAGAGGATTTAAATTATAATTCACAAAGATTTTTATGAACTTGAATCCGGCTCTTAAAGTTACTGCTGCCTGCCATGGATTAATACTCAGGTCATCGTAATTCTTGGCTTTAATTTTACCAGGGTCATAATATTTTATTTTTGTGTAAGACCAAAGCTTCATGGTACCAATTACACCTACTCCCAAATAGAATCTTCGTCCATATTTTTTTGGATTTAGGTGGAATTCAAAAATTATAGGAAGACTTAGATAGTTGGCATGAAATTTTGACATTTTCATGTTTTGGGTAAAATATATAGGGACAATATTGCCATCACTATCCTTTTCTATACTACTATTTCCACTGAACTTATAATCATTCATTTGGAATCCCAAACCAGTGACAATACCAATATTTTTTTGTTTGCTTAGATTAATACTGTATTGAATGAAATTGATATTTACATTCCATGATTTTCCAGAGCTTAGCGCGAGATAGCTATTAGTATATGAGCCACTTGGAGTCAGATAGTTGTTGAGTCCCAATTCAAATCCAGCCCAGTGACCCCTGAAACGTGGTTTGGCTTTGAAATTGAACTCTTTTTCAAGTTCAGATGCATCCAGAAACTCTACATTGGTTCCATCCCAGCCATCTATGATCTTGATGCCCCTTTGTCCAATTTTAACTTTTACAGTATCGTCTTTTTCATCAACAATTATGTTACCGCTCCGGCCAATTACCACATTGGTTCCATCAAAGTTATCTACTACCCGTACAACCTTATCTGGTCCCACTTTTACATTGGTAGTGTCGGGTGAAGCAAAACCAGTAGAAATGATAAACGCCAGCAATAGAAGGGCAGAAATAGATTTTTTCATAGTTTAAGTTTTTAATGTTTTCTGCTGCTAAGACGTGCAGATAGGATAAAAGTTACAGGAAATTGTAGAGTTGCTACAATTTCTTTTTCTTCACACTTGAGGCAATTTTTAATCCCCTGGAGTTAAAAGCAAATGCAGTTAATTTCCCTTGTTTATTGGATGCTGTATTTAGTTCCATATTTCCTCCAGAAATTTTGTTGGCTCCTTTTATTCCGGCATCGGCAAGTGCAACCAGTAAAGGAGTTGTGGTAGGTCTTGGATCGGTCGATTTTACTAGTTTAACCCGGAAGTCTTCAATTGTATATGCCTCAAAGGCACTTAAAACCTGAGGACTTAACTCCCTCGGGATATAGATTATTGGAGGATGCAGTTTATAATTATCAAATTTCTTAGCTTGTATGGTTTCAGACCTACCTTCTAGTAAAGGAATTGCATAAGTCATCAAATTTCGGTCAGACACTTCAGGATGATTATCTTCATCAAGATTATTAGATGCCAGTATTTTATTAATTGACAGATATGCAGACGGTTCAGCTGTTTTTGACGATTTGTCCTTTTCAATGGGAACCGTTCGAGACTTATCAGAAGCCAGGTTCTCTGATTTAGAGCCCTTGGGTAGGGTTTGGTATTGGTTCTCTTTTTGTGATTGTGATATTTGTGAGGAACCAAACTCAGATGATGATGGTGCAATAAACAGAATCCTTACAATAAAGAGAATAAAAATAATGGCAGCTGCGGCAGAAGGAATCCAAATCGCCTTTCGAAAATAGAATGGAATAGCTTTCTTTAGTAGGTTTTTATTAGGATATTGAATAGCAGGTGGTGTAAGTATTGTATTCTTGTATTTATACAATAGGCTTAGATACTCAGGTTTTTCAGATGTCATTTTTATAAATGCACCTGCCTTATCAATGCCTAAATCATTTTCGAGATAAGCGATACAATTCACTTCTTCTTCAGGAATATTGTCTAACAGATCAAGATACTCCTTTTTTAAGGAAGCTTTATCCTGAAATGTTGCGTCAGTTGGATGCAAAGAAAATTCGTTAAATGAAGTCAAAGAGTCGTTTATGTCAGGATTCAGGTTCAGGAAAGAACCAAATTCTGCCATATCCCGGGAATTTAAATTACCCTCAAGGTAATCTATCATGAAATGCTCATAATTTTCACGTGTAAACTTCATTTTATAACAATACTTCTACTTTTCCTATTCGCTCTTTTAAGAATAATCGACCCCTGTATATGTAAACTTTTACCTGTGATTCTGAAAGATTCAATATCTCGGCAATTTCATTATAGGAATAACCTTCATAATCTCTTAGTAAAATTACTGATCTCTGTGCTTCAGGCAATTGTAAAATTAGCTGGTGAAGGATTTCGTTTAAATCAGAATACTGATCGCTATACTGTGTATCCCCGTTAAAACTTTTTACATATTGATCTTTTGATTTTTCCTTTCTGATTGCATCAATAAAGGTGTGGTATGCAGCTGAAAACAGGTATGATTTAACTTTTAAGAAGGATACAGAATCTACCCTAAGCCATAATTTTTCAAAACAATCCTGAACAATGTCTTTCGCTTTCTCTTCATCGTTTACATTTTTTAGGATAAAGCGAAAAATATTGTCAGAATAGAGGTCCACACTTTTATTGTATTCGGTAACCGTCATTCTATTTATGAGTCAATGCTAAGACGTTTGAAGTGTTAAAATGTTACATGAAGTTCTATTTGTATTGACGCACGCTCATGGAGCATGCTGCATCACTTAAAAAAAAAGATTATCAGAAACCCTGATTAAACCTTATACCAATGCACTTTCTTTGCCGGAATCCCTGATAAAAAGGCATGATGAATCGGTTAGCTCAGGAGCTTCACGCATAAAATCAAAAAACAGGGTATCAGCCAGGCCAAAAATATTGATATCCGCTTCCGGAGCTTTTTGCAAAGTATCTGTAAAATCTCCAATAAATACATAGAATTCTGTCATTGAGGGAAGGCGAGCTTGGTCACTTAACTGTTCGAGAAATTTATACAATCGTTTTCTATCACTTTCCTTGCTACCAACCGTAATTAAATTAAGATTTCCCTGCCAGTTGAGTTGAAGCTGGAGAGCAATTAAAACGGCCAGATGATAATTGGGACTTTTATCCCTCAACCAGAGATTTATATTGGTTTGTAGTCCAAAGCCTTTTTCTAGGTGTTGCCGCAAAATAATGGTTCCCAGGTCATTGTTTGCAGCATATACCGTGAGTTTAGTTATTAATGATTCTTTATCCAGGTTATTCCCTAAATTTAAAAACAGAATATTTGGCCGCATTGCTCCGGCCTTTAGGGTTTGCATTATAAGCCGAGCTCCAGGTAAAAACTTTTTATGCTCAAGTACAATAGAATGAACCGGCAAATTATGATCTTCCAAGGGGTTGATCAGCTCCGAGAGGTTATTTTCAGTGTCTTCCAGGTCATGATCCTGTACAGTAAAGGCAAAAACACTGCCAGAGGGATACACAATATTCTTAATAAAAAGAACAGATCCAGCCCATGTTTTAGGATCTTTTATAGGAATTAAAAGATCGGGTTTCCAGGAGATTTGGTGACGTGGGAATTTTGCAGCTATGCGTGAAGCTTTTTCAGCTAAAACAAGAAAAAATCCCCCTCGGATATCTCCTGATTCAGATTTCAGTCCACGTCTTCCCAGCCATATGTAAAGGCTAACGATAACCGCAATAGCAACAAGACTAAAAACTGGATTGATCAGGAACATTACAAAAATGCTTCCTGCAGCACCCAGAAGTGAAACAAAAGTCGGAATTTTAAAAGTAGGACGAAAACTAATGATCTTCATTCCCTGTTGCATAAATACAACCAGGTTAATCATGCCATAGGTAATTAAAAAGAACATGGTAATAAGAGTAGCCAGGGCATTCAGGTTGCCTAGTAGAAGAGCCGCCAAAATGATAAGAGAGGTGAAAATAGTGGCATTTCGGGGCTCATTATTTCGGGTCTTCTTTGAAAATACTTGATACAAGGGAACGGTACGCTGCTCTGATAACGCTTGCAAAATTCGTGGTGCACCAATAATACTACCTAAAGCTGAAGAGAAAGTTGCTGCCAGTATCCCCATTAATACCATGGGTCCCCAAAAAGCATAATCAACCATAACCATTTGATTGCTACGAAGTTCAGCAGGAGAAATATATTTTGCAGCAACAAAAGCCATAGCAATATAAATAACCATGGTAACCCCAATGGCACTGAGAGTTCCTAGAGGAATAGCTTTGCGTGGATTTTCCAGATCTCCAGATAAGTTTGCACCAGCCATAATACCAGTAACTGCTGGAAAAAAAATGGCAAAAACCTGCCAGAAACTTGCATCTTCAAATTCTCCTACAAAAGGGATAGCAGCAGTTGGCTCATTTCGTGTAAATAAAAATGACAATATGGATAATGCCACTATAACCATAATAAAATATTGAATTTTTATGGCAAAATGAGCACTTATGTATGAAATACTAACTAATAAAAACCAGGCTATTATAGAGACCAAAATATGTGGATGGCTGGGGAAAATATATATCCAGCCTTCTGTAAATCCAACTATATACAGGGCAGTAGCCAGGGTCTGTGATATATAAAAAGGAATGCCAATACTACCACCAGCTTCCAGACCAAGTGATTTTGTGATTATCGAAAAAGCCCCACCTGAACCAATCTTAATATTTGTAGTGATTGATGACATGGAAAGAGCCGTACAAATAGTGATCGACTTTGCCAGAACAATAATCAGAACTGCACCCAGGAAGCCAGCATTGCCCACTACCCATCCCAGTCTCAAATACATAATAACCCCCAGGATGGTTAATACATCTGGTACAAATACACCACCAAACACATTCAATTTCTTGGTTGTGATAAGGCCAGAATTTCCAGTATTATTTTTCTCCGACATATATGGTGTTGCAATAAGCGAAAGCCCAACATTTATGAAAGGTCTAATTTATTAATAATTCTTAAACTAAAAAGGAGGGAAATAAACTATGTAAAATTGGGAGTGCGCTTATTAAAAAGATGAATCTAGAAGTCAGGTCAATATTGCATTGAAACGAGTTATTAATTAATGGCCAAATAATCCAGGATATTCTATAAATTTGTATGAATCAAATCGATAAATAGTAAGGAATGTATTAATTTTTGTTTTTACGATACCATAATTTTTTTTAAAGGAATAGATTATGAAGAAAATTAATTTTTGTTTTTACCTGTCATTACTGATATTAGTCAATAGTTGCAGGACAAATGTTTCTATTGGGCCTGATATATTAAAATTAAACGAGAATTGGCTCATTCAGTCGGCTGACAGCATTCAAAATTCCGGAGAGAAATTGTCTTCAGTTAATTATGAACCAGAAAACTGGTTTAATACAGATATTCCTAAAACAGTACTGGCAGCTTTAGCCGAGAATGAAGTTTATCCAGATCCTTATTATGGCGATAACCTAAAATCTATTCCTGGATATAGGGAAGGCAGGTGGCTGGCAATGTTAGAAGACAGTCCTTTTTATCCTTCCTGGTGGTATAGAAAAGAATTTGAAATACCAGCAAAAATGCAAGGCAGAAAACTTGCATTACATTTGGATGGCATTAATTATAAGGCAAATGTCTGGCTAAACGGAACCCAGATTGCTGATTCCAATCAGGTTATTGGAATGTTTCGTCGCTTTGAGTTTGATATTGATCAGTTCGTAAATGCTGGAGAAATAAATGTGTTGGCTATTGAGATCATCTCTCCTGGCCATTTACCGGATGTATTTTACCGTACGAAACAATTGGAAGCAACTACAGGGTGGGATGATCACAATCCTCAACCACCGGATTTAAATATGGGAATTTGGCGAGATGTATATATTAGTTCCTCTGGGTCGGTGGTTATAAAACACCCTTATATCGTTACTGACCTGGATCTTCCTTCACTTGAAAAAGCTAGCTTAATGGTTTCAGCCCAGGTAGTCAATAAATCAAGCATTAAGGTCGAAGGAGAACTTATAGGGACTATTGAAAATATCAAGTTTAAAAAGAAAGTTATACTCGAACCCAATGAAGCTACATGGGTAAAGTTTACTCCAGAAGAATTTTCCCAGCTTAAAATAGAAGATCCACGTTTATGGTGGCCACATCCATATGGGAAGCAAGAATTATATAAAGCCCACCTTGAATTTAAGACAAATAATAAAAGTTCAGACCAGCAGGAGGTTAACTTCGGCATCAGGGAAGTATCTACATACATTGATGATGAGGGCTGGCGCGGGTATAGGGTGAATGGAAAGAAAATTCTAATTCGTGGAGGAGCCTGGATGACCAGTGATATGCTTTTGAACCTTTCAGAAAGAAGATATGAAGCCCTGGTGAGATATGCCAGGGAAGCAAATTTAAATATGCTTCGATCAGAAGGATTTTCTATACGTGAGACCGATGAATTCTATGATATTTGCGACAAGTTGGGAGTAATGGTTACCCAGCAAATATTTGGCCGGAATCTCCCTGATGAAGCACTATCGATTCAGAATATCGAAGATATGTTGTTGAGGATTCGAAACCATCCTAGCCTGGTACACTTCCTGGGCCACGATGAAACTTTTCCCACCGAAAATCTCGACAGTGCCTACCGATCATTGATTGCCAGATATACACCAGAAAGAACATACCAACCGCACTCAGGCGCCTTTGATATTGAGAACCGTTTTAAAACAGGTGGAACCAGAACGGGCACTTTGGAATTATGGACATATGCCTATCCTTCACATTATTATACCCACAAAGTTGATGGGGCATGGGGGTTTGCTCAATCAGGTGGTATAGGAGGAATTTTTGCTCCATATTCAAGCATGCAAAAAATGATGCCTGAAGATAAAATATGGCCACCCTACAATGAAACATTTTCATTTCATAGTGTTTTACAGGGAATACATTATTTTGATGTAGTCATTAAAGCCATGCAAAAGCGTTATGGCGAAATAAATGATGCAAAGGAATTTGCAAGTACAGGGATGCTTCTGAATTATGAAAGTGCCAGAGGCATGTTTGAAGCTTATGGACGGAATAAATACGATGCCCTGGGGATAACCACCTGGAAATACGATGCTGCCTGGCCAGCTGCTTTAACCTGGCAATATGTAGACTGGTATCTAAATGTAGGAGGAGCATATTATGGAGCTAAAAAGGCATGTGAACCACTACATGTTCAATATGCTTACGATGACGAATCTGTATATGTAATAAATAATTATATTGAAGATTTTCAAAACCTGCTTGTTGAGGCCAAAGTTTTAGATCTTTCTATGCACCAAGTCTTTGCAGAGACAAAAACCATTTCAGTAAATGAAAATGATAAAGCCCTGGCTTTCCAAATAAATGTTCCTGAGGACATTTCAAAGACATATTTTTTAAGTTTAAAGCTAAAAAACGAAAAGGATTCAATTGTTTCAGACAATTTTTATTGGTTATCAACGGTCAAGGATATAGAAGGATCAAAAGAAGAAGTTCCCATATTTCATGAGGGAAGAACCTGGCATGTTTTTTCCGCAGAGCAAAAATCATATGCTGATTTTACAGCTCTCAGAAATCTCCCAATGGTTAAGGTTAATATGGATTATTTCATGGAAATCGGGGAGGAGGAAAATACAGCAGTTGTATTTCTGGATAATCCATCAGAAACAATTGCCTTTGGAATACAGCTTTCACTTGTTAAGAGCCTGGATGGTGAGGAGATTTTGCCTGCGTATTGGGACGATAATTATTTTTCACTTCTACCAGGGGAAAGCAGAACTATTAAAGTTCGATTCAACCCAGAAGATATGAAAAGCCGGGATGTGAATATAATATTAGAAGGCTCGAATTTATTATGATTTAGCGGATATTTTCCAGTGTTATTGGGATTACATAAAAATTTTAGGATTCAATTTCAATATCATATTTGTCTAGAAGTCCTGTAACATCAGGGAAAGAAAATTTAGCCTTTTTTATTCTATTATTTTCAGGGTCAATGGAATAATTTCCTGAAGTTCTAAAATCAGTTTTCTCAATGTTTGTGTTATAAAAAGTTGCCTCAGTCAGGTCACAATTATCAAATACTGAATTATTCAATATACATTCTGTAAAATCGACTTCTTGTAATTGTGAATTCTTGAAGGTCGTTTTTTTGATTTTAGTTTTATAAAATGAAGAATGGTTAAGTGAGCAGCTCTCAAAACTAAATGAAAGTCCAAACTCATGGCAATCATCAAAATGTAGTCCCAACATTTTACATTCTTTGAATTTTATATCCTGCAGTACTGTTCCTATAAGTTTAGTTAAACTTAAATTGCAATCAACAAAATGGCAATCTGAAAACCTAATATCAGAAAGGTCTGAATTGGAAAAGTCACAATTAATGAAGTCGCAGTTTTCATATTCTCCTTTTTTCAAAGGATTTTCTTTAAAGTCAATATTGTCAAAAGTTTTATCTTCAATATAAATCTGTTCCATTTCCTAATATAACTTAGGTATTATTCTGTCTGCTTGTATCTAGCTGCCAATATGGGTAGCCAGCATGACCATCATTTTAAATAGGTTTTGTAGACGCACACCTAAACGAATGGGTTTACGAGTAGCTTTTAACTCAGCAGCATGTTTTAGGGTGCTCACCTTCAGGTAGACATTTTCAAATACTTTTTGTGTAGTCCATCCGTGATATTTTCTTAATTGTGGCAAATTCTTGGTGCTTGTACTGCTGATCTTAGATCGTTTTAATGCATTAAAGTTAAATCCTGATGCTAGTGCTTTCCTGAAAGCATCATCATTTAGCCTTGGTATAATTTCTTTCGGATCAGCCCCACTTTTTTTATATAAACGAATGAGTTCAATATTTTCTTTTAACTCAAGAGCCACAGTTCTCTTAAATCCCCTGTTGCCTGTAATCCACTTATAGAGGGAGGAGGCAATTTTATCTGAAGTACTTATCGCTGCAAAGGCATCAGTTGGTTGCATTATTCTAGTTGTTATATTATATAAAACAAATACAGTGTATCTCTATTGCAAGATACTGAAATTCATAATGTGATTATCCGCTTTCAAAATAGATCATTCCAAATCCAGGACCTGTTTATCCCGAATGAGAACTTCTTTTAATTCAGTGTAATCCACATCCTGCACCCCAATTCCAGCATCAATGGCCAGGGAAGCAGCTGTTGCGGCCGACTGACCCAACACCATAAAAACAGGTTCCATTCTAATGGAGCCATAGGCTATGTGCGAAGAAGACAGGCAAACCGGGACAAGCAAATTAATGCTTTCATCAGCTTTTGGTATAATACTGCTATAACTTATCTGGTAGGGGCCTCCGGGGTTAATTTGTATATCGCCTTCGTTTCGCACATTGCCATCCTCATCAACATATCGTTGTACATTGTGCGAGTCCATATTGTATGAACCCATCCCAATTGATTTGGTTGTGGGTTTTAGTCCACGTAGATGCAATGCGGTCATTACAAAATCACCAACCATTCGTCGTGCTTCACGGACATAAATTTGATGTGGCCAATTGCCGTTATCAATAAATTCATCTTTGGATAAACCCCATCTGTTGATTTCCATTTGAATTTCTTCTGGAACACGTGAATCATTTGCCAGGAACCACAAATATCCTTTTTGATAGTCTTCGTGTTGCTTAATAATAATTTGTCGCTCTTCATAGGAGCCTTCAGGATAATTATAATTTTTACCAATATTATCTGTTGAAAATCCACCATGATTATTAACATCCGTTTTCCAATTTGGCGCAGGATCAAATTTGTTGAATACCTTGCGCCATCCCTTTGCAAAATAACGAGCCAGTAACTCATATTGGGTAGCATCGTAATTTTCTGGTTTTGGAAAAGGAATACTATTCTCAGGAGCTGTTGTCAGGCACATTCGGAAATTATAAGCCTGTATACGATGATCACCTTCTCCATCTTCTCCCGGGTTTCCGTCATGTACAAGGGGAACCAGGCCGCTTGATGGATCATCAGGAATAACATATGGACTAACCGGGAAATCAAATTGATGAGAAATAGCACGTTCTTTTTGAACTCCGTTTAAGGTTTCATTGTATACTTCATTGGACTCACGCCCAGTTGTATAGTTAATTCCTGCTGCAGCCATTAAATCTCCTTCATAGCTGGCATCAATAAAGATACGGCCTTTGTAAGTTTCTCCACTTAGCATGGTAATCGATATTATCTGGTTTGCATCCTTTTTTACACCTGCCTCACGGTCAAGCCATTGATTTCGAAATACGGGAACTCCAGCATCTGCAATTAGCTTTTCAAATGCTTGTTCAGCTACATGGGGTTCAAATACCCACATAGCCTTATCATCTTTTCTATATCGAGAATACTCTGATGCTTTTTGATGCAGCCAGGCATCAGGATTATCATAATGTTTTTTAAGTTCCTGATAGAACTCAAGCGCAAATCCACCAACTGTTTCTTTCCTACCAAAATCAGTCCATCCCAATCCACCAGAAGTCATTCCCCCCAGATGCTTATCAGGACAAACCAGAACAACCGTCTTTCCCATTCGTTTCGCCTGAATAGCTGCCGAGACGCCGGCAGAGGTTCCTCCATAAACCACCACATCATAATCTTTACCTGCCTGGGTTGAATCAATAGAGCAACTCGTAATAAAAAATACAAATCCAATGAAAAAGAAAGATACTATACGCATAATTTTAGTTTATAAATGACTAATTGTAAAGATCTAAAGGCACAGAGTGGAAATTTATTGTTGATCTAAATGTGCTAAAATCATTCAAATCTAATTATTTTGAATTTAATAAGGAATCCCAATCTTCAATATTTCTTATCTTTGAGATATAAGCAAAATCCTTAATAGTTAAACCCATCCAGATGTTTAGAACAATTATATTCTCAATTCTGATTTTAGTAGCCTTCTACTCCTGTAGTTACAATTCTTTGGATAAAGGAAATGATTCTAAATCAATTGATTTACTGAATGCAAAATGGATTGGAGATTCAATACAATTACCTGCTGCCGACTCACTCTTTTATTTAGATGATCCAGCTCCTATTTTTCGTAAAGAATTTGAGATTAAAGAAGAGCTTAAATCGGCCAGGCTTTTTATTACTTCAGCCGGTTATTATAATGCCACCTTAAATGGAGAAAAAATAGGAAAAAATTTCCTGGAACCAGCCTGGACAAATTTTGAGAAAAGGGTTTATTATACGGAATATGACCTTCTTGAAGACCTTATACCGGGAAGAAATTGTATAGGAATAAGTTTAGGGAATGGTTTTTACAATCCACTACCCCTGAAGATGTGGGGACATCTGAATTTGAGAGAACACCTGCCTGTTGGAAAACCGCAATTTATTGCAAGTCTGAAGATTGAATATGCTGATGGAAGGAGGGAAACAATTGAGACGGATAAAACCTGGAAATATTCTTATGGACCGATTCAAAGAAACAACGTCTATCTAGGAGAAGTATATGATGCAAGAAAAGAACTAAGTGGCTGGAATAAGATAGGTTATAATGATAAGCAATGGGGTCATTCGAGTGAATTACCCGGACCTGGTGGAGAGTTGCAGAAGGCTTTTTTTCCTGCTATTCAAGTTACAGATATTAAGAAACCAGTGAAGATTTCTAGCCTTTCTAATAGCACTTTTCTGGTGGATATGGGAGTGAATTTTACTGGCTTATACAGGGTGAAATTATCAGGGAACCCTGGGGATATAGTAACTTTTCGATTTGGTGAAAGAATCTACGACAATGGTCAGCTGAATCCTATGACTACCGTTGCAGGCCAGATTAAGAGAGCGGACAAAGGTGGGCCGGGAGCCCCGGAAATTGCATGGCAGACAGACACATATATATTTGGCAACGAAAAGGAAGTATGGTACAGCCCTGTATTCACTTTTCATACCTGGCGGTATATGGAAATTTCAGGGATAAGCAAGAAACCTCAAGTATCGGATATAGAGGGCTTGGCATTAAATACAAATGTTGAAAGCAAAAGCAGCTTTTCCTGTTCCTCTGAGCTTTTGAATTCAATTCAGGAGGCTACTGTCAGAACCTTTCTTGCAAACTTACAAAGTGTTCAATCTGATTGCCCTGCGAGGGAAAAATTTGGGTATGGAGGCGACTTAAATGCAACAGCTGAGTCCTTTATTTATAATTTTGATATGCAATCCTTTTATCGTAAAACTATTTACGATTGGCTTGATGCAATGAATGATTCAATATTTATTGATACGGCTCCTTTTGTTGGAATAAATTATTGTGGGATAAGTTGGGAATCAGCATTTTTAACTACGCAGTATAATCTTTATTTATACTATAATGATAATGAGATAGTTAAAGAGTTATATGAGGCTGATTTAAAATGGATGGAAAAGGTAGCCAACTTACACCCTGATGGAATTGTAAAGAAAGGTTTAAGCGATCATGAGTCCATGGAACCTGTTCCGGTTGAATTAACGGGAACCAGCCATTATCTTCAGTGTGCACTTATTATGATAGAATTTGCTTCTCTTATGGGAGATGAGGAATCTGAGGAGCAATTTGAAAAGTTAGCCTTAAAATTAACCCGTCAATTATCGGAAATGTATTGGAGTAAATCTATACCGGACCCGATAAACCGACAAACCCTTTTTTCAACTTTATTATATAATGATATCATTCCACAAAATGATATTCTTGCAGCCATCGATTCTTTATCAGTGGCATTGGAAAATGGACCCACAGGTCATCTCAATACGGGGATATTTGGTACCAAATATATGCTTGAAACCCTTTCCAGGGCGAGAAAAACAAATGAGGTTTTTAATGTTGTAAATAGCACTGAATATCCCGGCTGGGGATTTATGATAGATAAGGGGGCTACCACCCTGTGGGAAACCTGGAAAGAAAGTGATAATACCTATTCGAATAATCATCCTATGTTCGGTTCAGTATCAGAATGGTTTTTTAAGTGGTTGGGCGGAATAAAACCCGATCCTGAGAACCCTGGATTTGAAAAGTTCTATATTGAACCTCTTCTTCCCGATGGCCTGGAATATGTAAAATGTTCATATCAGTCTCCTTTTGGAAAAATTGTTTCCAACTGGGAAGTAGAGGAAGCCGGACATATTGTTTTTGAGATATTGGTTCCTGAAGGAAGCATAGCTATAGTGAATCTTCATGCTGGAATGGATCAAAACATTGAAATTTCAGATAAAATTAGGGGGATGGAGTATTCACCAGAAAAAGATCTTGAAGCAGATGGCTGCTTCGAGCTGAGAGCCGGAGAATATACGATTGTTCTATCAAAAATAGTTACTAATGAAGAAAGACCGGTTGCTCTCTCAAAATAATTAAATAAACCAATTGGTAAAGAATCTACCATCTATTTCTGTGGAACATTTATTGCAATCATATAATATCGCACCGGTAAGAATAGATAAGCTTGAAGGCTATATTTCTCATAATTATAAAATTCAGACAGAAGAAAATGAATTTTTTGTTTTAAAACACTATCCAAATGTTAGAGAGCTTGAATTGATTCAAGCGGAAAACAAAATACTTGATGAGATTTCACCTAAACTACCCTTTCAACTTCCAATATCCTTAAATAGAAAAGGGAAAGCCATACATGAACACAATGATCAAACATTTTCAAGGCTTGTTCCCTTTATTGAAGGGCAATTTCTGGATGAGGTGAGACATTCTGATACCTTACTCTTTAATTTTGGGAAAGCTATTGCAGAGTTGGATGTCAGCTTAAAGGATAAGAGAAGCTCGGCTATTGAAAGCCGAAAATTATTATGGGACTTGCAGCACAACCTGTTAAATAAGTCAAAAGCAAAATATATTCAAGAGCCAGAAAAAAGGAAGTTAGTTGAATACTTTTTTGATCAATATGAACAATTTGTATTGCCCCATCTTCAAGATTTAAGATACAGCATTATTCATGGCGACTTAAATATCCAGAATGTACTCACAGATGGTAAAATAATTACCGGAGTAATTGATTTTGGGGATATTTGCTATTCTCCCCTGGTAAATGAATTGGCTATTGCCCTTAGCTATATTATGTTTGAAAAGAAAAATCCAATCCAGGCCGCTAAAAAACTTATTGAAGGATATCAGGCGATATATCCATTGACCGAAAAAGAGTTGAAGATGATTTATTATCTTGTTCCGGCTCGGTTGTGTGTTAGCCTGTGCAGTTCTGCTGTAGCGAAAGCAAAAGGTGAGGATACTGAATATATCCTTATTAGCGAGAAACCGGCCTGGAGCCTTATGGAAAAATGGATAACTATCAATCCTGTTTGGGTTCAGGAGCAATTTTTAGAAGCAGCAGGTTATAAATCTGGAGATTATAAAGAGATAAAAAAGAAATTAGTTTCTGCACGAGAAAGGAATACGGGAAAATCGTTAAGATTGAGCTACCACACCCCCATCTATATGACTGGGGCAAGCTTCCAGTATATGTACGATCAGGAGGGGAATACCTATCTTGATGCTTACAACAATATTCCTCATGTTGGGCATTGCCACCTTTCGGTTTCGAAGGCAATTTCCAAACAACTTCGCCTGCTCAACACGAATACACGCTATGTTTACGATACATTTGTTGATTACACCCAGAAACTACTTACATACTTCCCACCAACTCTTAATAAGGTATTTCTGGTAAACTCTGGCAGCGAAGCAACCGACCTGGCTATACGAATGGCCAATGTCTTCACAGGAAGAGAGCATATGCTTGTATTGGATCAGGGATATCATGGAATTACCAATACTGGAATAAATGTTAGCTCCTATAAATTTGATGGAAAAGGGGGTAGGGGGTTATCAGATAAGGTTACAAAACTTTCACTTCCTAAGCTATACAATGGCAAGTTTTCTGATGCTGATTCATATGGGAAAGAGGCAACCGGAGTAATTGATAATTTAATTGGGAAGGGTATAATTCCTTCAGCCTTTATCGGAGAGTCTATTTCGGGTTGTGGTGGACAGGTTCCCTTGGCACCGGGTTATTTGAAAGCAATGAAAACCTATTTTGAGGAACATAATATCTTAAGCATAATTGATGAGGTTCAAACTGGCTTTGGAAGGCTGGGAGAATATTTTTGGGGATTTCAGATGCATGATATTATACCAGACATTGTAGTACTTGGAAAGCCTATGGGAAATGGTCACCCTGTTGCAGCTGTTGTAACTACAGAAAGAATAGCAGATGCTTTTGCAAACGGCATGGAGTTTTTCAGTTCATTTGGTGGGAATTCAGTTTCCTGTGCAGCAGCAAAAGCGGTTCTGGGGGTGATAGAAGAGGAGAAATTATCGGAACATGCCAGGGATACAGGAGAATATTTTGTAAAGGAATTGAAATCGCTGCAAAAACAATTTCCAGTTATGGGAGATATTCGTGGCCTGGGATTGTTTTTGGGCATAGAATTTGTGGATGAAAATCTGGTTGCGAATACAGAATTGGCTTCCTTTGTAAAAAATCAGTTGAAGAATAATTTTATTCTAAGTGGAACGGATGGCCCCTATGAAAATGTTTTAAAGATTAAGCCACCAATGTGCTTTAACCGTTCAAATGTGGAACAGTTTATTGAAAAATTACATCAAATTCTTAAAAACAGAAGTTAAAATGTGGAAGTATTTTAGGAATCTCTTATTATTGATTGTCCTGGGTTTATTGTATTCAGGATGTAACAAAGAAAATTCTGAGGCTGGTGAAATCGTAGAAATTTACCTTTTGAAAGAGTACAGTCTGGTAACCAACCGCTGTGAGATTGTGACATCCTCCATAGTATTAAAAGATTCGGAACTAATCAGCAATGATGATATTCATTCCTATTTGCATGCTGAGCATAAAATGATTCTTAAAGATGATGGTATGGCAAAACTGGAATCTATTCATGATGGGACCCCATTTTGTATGACGGTGGATAGGGAAATAATTTATTCCGGATTTTTTAAACCCGGAATTTCAAGTTCAACCTGTTTCCATTCGGTAACCATTGACCCCTTGCCTTATCTTACCAATCAGATTTCAATTAACCTGGGATATCCGAGTACCCCTGATGATTTCCCTATTGATCCGGACCCGAGAGAAAATAGTATGCTCATGGAAACCTTTAAAAAACAGGGTAAACTGAAGTAGAATTTTGTTTGAGCATATTACTTTTTGGGAAAAATATAATTCTCCCCTGTTTTTACCCTAATAACTTTATCATTTTCATCTAGCTCAAAAATTACAAGTTCTCCATTCCCGTTTTCTCCTGACCTTAGAAAGGTGTTTTCCCCCTCTGGAGTAAGGACTACAATTTCACTGGTAGGATTGTCTTCAGGAGGGAAGCTAAACCCGTTCATTACCAGAGCATTGTTATAGATTAGAATTTCTGTCTCGTAATACGAAGGGTCAATATAGGTACCAACAAACTTTTTCCAGGAAGGGTCAAATTCCGGACTTGGTTTTTCTTCCTCAAAAGCCTTACTTAAAATTGGAGTAAACTGTGAAAGGATCCTTGAAGCAAAAAAATTAGGACTCCCATCATCAGAATTGGTCATTACAATTACGCCTACTTTTTCTTTTGGAATAAATGATATTTGGGTACGGTTACCAGCTACCCAGCCACCATGTCCTACCGCCGTATTATCACCTTGTTTCCAAACCCGAAATCCCAATCCTTGCCCACTGGTCCAGCTATCGTGCAACCACTGAACTCGATGCATCTCTTGTAAAGTACTTCCTTTTAGTATTTGAGTATCTTCTTTTTTGCCATTGCTAAATTGAAGAGAAATATATTGAGAAATATCTTCAACATTTGATGAAATATTTGCCGCCGGAGTTAGGCCTTTTGAATCTGTAAAAGGCATAACCTCACGGGTGCCATCCGATAATCGTTTTGTATATGGGGTAGCTATTTCACCTTTTTCTTTTTCGGAAAGAAAAACACGGGAACTTTTCATTTTTAAAGGATCAAATATATTTTCCTTTATATATTCATCATAAGGCATGCCAGAAACTACTGATACAATTTCACCAGCAAGGGCAAGCCCCAGGTTTGAGTATTTGTACACCGTTTCTGAGGCATAAATCATTTCCTGCTTCGGTAGGGCACTGGCAATTTCTTCTATGCTGGGAAAGTTACGGTCTGTCCAGTATGGAAAAGCAGCTTCACGAGGAAGTCCTGAGGTATGGGTGATTAATTGTCGAATTGTAATTTCCGGTGCATCGGGAAAAGAGTTTTTAATGGAAAACCAGGGAAGATATTTTTTAATCGGATCATCCAGGCTAAGTTTACCTTCATCTCTCAATTGCATGAGCGCTGTAGCCGTAAATGTTTTTGTTATGGATGCTATCCTATACACTGTTTGGGGTGTAGCAGATGTTTTTTGTTCCAGATTGCTATATCCAAAGCCCTTTGCATAAATCAATTCCTGGTCATATACGATTCCTATAGACATGCCGGGAAGCTCCCGGAATTCCATCTGTGCATCAATCCACAATTCCAATACCTTTATATTTGAGCTAAACTCTTCATTCTCAATAATTGAATTTGTTTGTGAGGCCAAGGGGAAAATGCAAAAAACCCCAAAAACAAATGAGACGATTAATATTTTCATTATCAGTCTTTTAGTTTAAATAATCAATACAATTGAATTTTTACTTCAGCAATGAGTCCAATATATCCTGTGGGATAGGTCCAAGGTCTGAAGCAGAACAATTTTCTGCTACCTGCTCCTTTGTCTTTGCACCCGGAATGGCTGTGTGACAGGCTGGATGAGAGATGCAAAATCGAAGACTAACCTGGGTTTTACTTTGGTCACTGTAATAATCAAACAAGGCTTGTACTTCTTTTAGACCTTCAAGATAGGTCTTTAGTTTTTCTGGTGATAGGTTCATACTTCGGTGATCGTCTTCCGTAAATGTCGATTTGGAATCAAATTTCCCGGTTAAGAACCCAAATAAAAGAGGTATTCGAACAATTACACCAATTCCATATTCTATGGCTTTGGGAAAAAGCAACTCCTCTGCCTGTCTTTCCAGTAAATTATAACGTACCTGAATGCAGTCTAAAATATCATAATGTTGTTCGAGTAAATGTGCCTGTTCAGTTTCTTTAAATGATTGAATACTTAAGCCTGCATGTTTGATTTTACCATCTTTTTTCAATTGTTCAAGGGCTAGCCAGGGCTCGTCCCTTTCAAGCTTTTCCAGGTTGGGGCTATGTAGTTGAAGTATATCCAGTGTATCCAGATTTAATCTCTTCAGGCTTTTTTCAGCTGCAGAAATCAGGTATTTTTTGGTATAGGTTTGCTTTATGGCCCCATAACCTTTATCATCGTCAGAGGAGGCATTGTAAAAGTCATTTCCTGCCTTGGTGGCTATAACTATATTTTCTTTGCCACGTTCTTTAATTATTTTAGCAATCAGTTCTTCCGAATGCCCAAAGCCATACACATCAGCTGTATCAATAAAAGTCACTCCCTGGTCTATGGCTTCGTTGAGGGCTCTTATAGATACCTCATCATCTGTTTTTCCCCAGTTCATGCCACCAATTGCCCAGGCACCAAAACCCATAGTAGAAACCTTTGGTCCCTTATTTCCTAAATTTAGATATTTCATCCAGTCCTCCTGATAATTAAAGAGATAAGTTTTCTATTTATTTAATTTCAGCACACAGAATATTGCGGAATTCAATATCCATTACTTTGTTTCCATGGAGCTGCAGCCCTATAGGGCCCTTCTCAATGGCAGTATCTGAGGTATATTTCATTACCTTTTTCCCATTCAGCCATACTGTGTAATTATTCCCATCTGCTTTGATACGCATAGTATTCCAGTCATCGGTTTTGAGAAGCTCTTTGATTCCTTTTGCTTCAACTGGGTAATCACCAAGACTGCCAATATATGGAGAGCAGGTCATATCCCTTTTGTACTTGCCGGAAATCCCCATTTGGATTTGCTCATTAATGTCACGAAGGAAAACTCCGGAATCAACAGTTCCTTCTCCGAATTTGAAGTCTACCTCAATTATAAAATCAGTATATTCTTTGGTGGTCCATAAAATTGAAGCGGTTTTTTCAGGATCGCTCTTAGTTTTTAAAACCCCATCATGAATGGTCCACCAAATGTTATTATCCGGCACCTGCCATCCGGTAAAATCTTTTCCGTTGAATATTTTCTGCAGATCAGGTTCCCCGGCCTGAAGATTAATTCCTATTCCTAGGAACAATACCACTGTGAGAAGAATTAAGTTTTTCATGAATTTGTATTTTAATTAAATATTCAATTTAAGAAGCTTTATTATCTATCAAAAGTACATTTTATTCACACAATAATTTATTCCATTTTCCCATATGGAAATTACTAGGCAATTTCTTTTCTTTTATTATACCATGCCACTATTATAGCTGTTAAGCAAATTATAAATGCAACAAGGCTAATTGGGAGTAAATAGCCGGGCCATTCATTCGGTGAAAGCCATCCTTTAAAACCCATAACAAACACATGGATTAATACAAAGAATATATTAACAAATTTTAGGATGGATATGTACAGTTTATTTATAGTAAAATTCACATTTACAGCTTTAAGTAGCTTAATTAACCCCATAATTGTAAATCCAATAAAGGCAATGACTCCAGAAAGTAAACTCAACGACCCAGTTAAATTCAAATGACCGGCTGAATAAAATTTTTCAAAATAGTTAGGTTGAAGGATAGTCAATGATAGGATTAAATGAGTGAATGCCAGAATATACATTATCGGCCATACTGATTCTGCGGAAACTATTTTCTTTGATACCGAAGTCCTGTAATAGTACATTAGCATGATAATAGTTAATGCAACAGACTTATTGAAGATATAAACAGGAAAGTCTGACCAGGGTACATTCTTAAAAATGTTGTAACGAATGATAGCATATATCATGGCAATTACAAATGAATAAATTACCCATTGGGTATTTCTTGCAGAAGTACTCATAAGAAGGAAGTTTAATTTCAGGCTAATACTTAATTGGGTTGAGCTTTATAAAACGGCAACTAAGATAATGAATGCTAAGAAATTTTAAAAATCAATTGGCACAAAATTTACAGAAGAAAAGAGGGTATCTAACAAGGCAAAAAATGCCAATTGCCTGGAGATTATTTGCCTTTTTCTTCTTTCAAAATCCTTTTCCATATTCGATATTCATTTGCAATGTCGGTTTCGCTTACAAATGGTTTATAAATCATGCGGACCTTAAATGAATATTCTTTACCGGGTTCGAAATCGGGGATAATATATTGAAAATCCCAGGCTGGATTCGTTGGGCCACCACCATTGGGTGACTGGGAAAAGCGGATCACCTCATCAGATTCAAACAAATATGCGAACACCATATTGTGAAACTTTCCAAAGTAATACGGTTTGTCAAAGCGGAGGTCGGAGAAATGATTGGCTAAAACAACATTAAAATTGGGAGCAAAATAGAGATCATGCTTTTCGTTTTTATGAAGATGTGAACTTTTAACTCCATGTTTTTCTGAAAAAGCTGATAGCCACATTTTATCATGTCCTTTTTTTTCAAAACCAAAAAAATAGATTTTTTTATCCCGCGGGCTATGAATATAACTGGCCCAAAAGAGCCCTGCATAACGATGTTTGAAAAAATCACCACTGCGGGCTACCATTCGAAACGTGATGTCGATATAATGAGGTGGAACAAGGGTGAAGCTCGTTATGCTTTCAACATTTGACAATAGAGTTGGTGGCTGATAGAGTAGTACTTCATTTTCCCCAGCAATATATAATTCCATTGGATTCTTGCGAGGTTCCATCAGTTCTGGCAGACTGTCACCACCAAATATATGTTCCAGGTTAAAGCCTGCATAAAATGGAACAAAAACGGATGAATCCTGGCCAAGGTGATATAATTCAGCAATTCCGTTATAACCCTCTTTATGAACTGGTCCAAAGGCCATATTATCCACAAAAGTTGCTTTTATAGCTCCGTGTTGTACCGTTATAGATCTGTTTACATGATCCAACTCAGGTTTGAGAACAAGTTTCTGAGAAGCCCCTTTCAGGCTGGAGATTAAAATAATTCCAATGAATAAATATCGAATCATTCGCACAAAATTTTTCTACAAGATACAGCAAATAGAATCAAATCAGTAATTGGAAAAAAAGAATAAGGGTATGAATAGAAATCAAATAAAATAGGAGAGAACCTGTATAGCCAAAATAATAAGTACCAGGGCAACCGGATAAACTGTTGCATAGGCCAGTTGTGCTGTATTGGTTTTCGACATAGAATCTATAGCAGCAAGCCCTGGCGTACTGGTCATTCCACCGGTTAGCCCTCCCAGGAAAGTAAATATATTTACTTTTAGAAAGAAGTGGCTTACAAGGCCGGTAATAAACATCGGGAGAATGGTTATTATGGCTCCAATCAGGAAAAGTTTAATGCCATACTCATTATATGTTTCCACCAGGTTAGCCCCAGCCTGAGTTCCCACTGAGGTAAAGAAAAACAACAATCCCAATTGTCTCAAAAGTTGATTTGCTGCCTCTGACATTGTCCAAACAACAGGGCCGGTTTTACCAAGATTACTCAGGACTAATCCTACTATTAATATACCTCCTGTAAGGCCGGGACTAAACACAAATTTATCAGAGAATGCTATTTGTATTTTGCCAACTAATATTCCCAGTACAATACCTGCCGCAATAGGGAAGAAATCTGTATCAGAAAGCTTTTTGCCCTCATTTCCAAGCAATTGCACCACTTCTTTTATACGATCTTTATCACATGCCAGCAATAATTTATCGCCAAAACGAATATGGATATCAGGAGTTGGAGAAATATCGATTCCACTACGACGAATCCTGGTGATGGTTGCACCATAAGATGCAATTAAGTTTAACTCGGCAATGGACTTGTTCACCAATTTTTTATTCGTTACCAGTACAGACTCAACAACAAAGCTCTCACTCATAGGAATTTCCTTTTTGGTGACTGGCCCTATCAACAATCGAATTTTTTCATGTGCCTCATTGGTTCCTACAGCTCTTATAAGATTCCCCTTTTCCAGGATAGTGTCAGGTGTGGGAGCCATGGTAAGACTCTCTTTGGAAACGCGAGAAATACTGGCCCCGGTCATGCTGCGAATGTTAAGTTCCTTCAGGGATTTTCCTAAAATATTCTGGTTTTCTACGATGTACTGTTTGGAGTAAATCTCGGGATATTCAGTTAAAACCTCGTTGTTTATTTTTTCTTCTTCACGGACAAGGTTGACCCTGGTAAATTTGGGGTATAAGCGAACAAACAAAATAACGCCCAGTACACCAAATGGATAGGCAATACCATATCCGATAGAGGCCAATGTGGAATTTGTACTGTCAATGGCAACTGCAAGCCCTGGGGTACTGGTTAAAGCTCCCGAAAGAAGACCAATTCCTAAAATAGGATCTACATTAAATAGTTTTGACAAAAGGATAGATGAAAATAATGCACTAAGAATTAGTATTAGCGTGAGGATAATAAGAGAGCTGCCCTGTTTACGAAAAGATTGCACGAAACCAGGACCAGCCTGAATGGCAATGGTAAAAATGAATAAAACAAGGCCAATATATTGGAAATCAACAGGAACTTGAACTCCGTAATGCCCGAAAATAAGTGCGACAAAGATTACAGCAGAAACATCGAGTGAAATACCCTTTATTTTAATCTTTCCGAGAATATAACCCAGGGCAACTATCAGAAAAAAAGCAAAGTAACTATTTGAAAGCAATCCCATTTATGTTAAAATTTGATCGGCAAAGTTAATAAATTTCAAGTGAGAAATTTGGTTCCATATCCTTATTAATATCATGTTTTTTATCATGAAAAGCAGGACTTTATAATTTAAAACCATTTTTAAAATTTCTCGTATAGTATTATACTATTGGCATGGTTCTTGTGTTTTTATACTTTGCTGATTGAGAACTTATTTGTATCTTTGCAGTGATTTCTAAGAGGTTAAAGCAGTGAGGGAATTATATGGGAAAGACTTTTACTCTGTTTATCATTTTTGCATTTGTTTTTGTCGGGATCATTAATCTAGATGTTTCCGGCAAGAAATATATTATTAAAAATTCTGGTAATACATTTGTTCCCAATACTTTAGCTGAAGTTGAGATTGGTGATACAATTCGCTGGGAGTGGGTTAGTGGTACCCATACAACCACCTCTCTAAGTATTCCATCCGGAGCCCTATCATGGGACGAACCAATAAGCAGCTCAAGCAATTCATTTGAATATGTAATCAGAGAAAACGGGACTTATAATTTCAAATGCACACCGCATGAATCAGTTGGTATGATTGGATCCTTTACTGTTAATTCAGTTGCGTCCATTTCTGATTTTCAATCATCTATTTCAGAGATTACCCTGTATCCAAACCCGGCAAAAGATCAAATACACCTATCTTTTGAGGCTGGTGGTTCAAACGCTGGATTCCTTAGAATTCGAGACATGCTGGGAAAAGTGATAAATGAAACCAGTATTGATATTTCCCCAGGAGGAAACCAGATTGATGTCCAGATTGATTATCTAAGAAACGGAATCTATTTCCTTGAGATGAATATCAGGGATAAGAAAAAGATTGTCAAGCGGTTTATCAAGAAGAGCTAATCACTTCTCAAACAAAATTCAATTTATTTTATTCTATTGTCCTCCAAAGTGGAAGACTTATATATGATTTATATTGAGACACTTACTCTTTTGAATTAAGAATAACACATTCGGAAAGTTGAACATCTGTTTGCAAGCCATTGCATTTTCCTTTGACACTTATATTTTCCCCGGGACTTAGGCCAATTAACACTTCTTTGTTGCTTGCTGAGTAAGTACTATCCAATGAACAACGAATACCGAAAAGATCATCCAAAAGAAATAATACTGTATTGTTTTTGGCATCTGTTTGAATACTGGCAAGAGGCCCATTCACCTCAATTATTCTATTTAGAAATTTCTGATTGGCTTCTTCTTCATTATTTGAAAAGGCATCATATAAATCGGCAGCCTCTATTTTATATTTAATGGAAGCATCCTCCCCGGGCTTCTCTGGGCTAGAACATTGGCTGCTTAAAATGATTGATATAATGAATAACGTACAGATAATAACATTAAAAAACTGATTATTCTTTTTCATCACTAAAGCTTACTAGGATACTTAAAAATCAATAGAATAAAGTTAAGTGAATATATGACCTTATTGAAGGAAATTTGCCAAAATTTGAATTAAGCCAGTGTTTAAAGCTAAAAATAACAAGGCGAGACCACAAAGCGTGAAGTTAGATTACTTATATTTGAAAATAAGAAAAGAGTTATTTCCTAATCACACTAACAACTATGACTACCAATTCAAGTTCTTCAATCACACCTGAGGGGCGTTTACTTTCTCTTGATTTTTTTCGTGGGTTCACCATGTTTTTATTAATAGGAGAATTTACCGGGCTGTTTTCTAATCTTACTGACCCGGCTCTAGATGGAACATTTATTCATGCCATTGGGATGCAATTTCACCATCACCCTTGGAACGGGTTGCGTTTTTGGGATCTGGTGCAGCCATTTTTCATGTTCATTGTGGGTGTTGCCTTGCCTTTTTCTGTTGCTAAGAGGACCAAACAAGGAGAAAGTTATAATCAATTACTGAGGCATGCTTTAAAAAGGTCGGGATTACTTCTTTTGCTTGGTTGGGCCCTGTATTGCATTGGACCTGGTAGGATTACGTTTCATTTCCAGAATGTGCTTGCTCAGCTTTCTGTAACTTATATCATCGCTTTCTTAGTGATGCGGAAATCCATTTCCTTTCAACTGATACTGTCATTTGGATTATTATTACTTACTGAAATAATATACAGAACATTCCCTGTGGAAGGATTTAATCTTCCTTTTGTGCCGAATCAAAACTTTGGAACATGGCTTGATCTGTTGTACAATGGTGCTGATCTTAACGGGCATTGGGTATCATTCAATGCAATACCCACAACTGCCCATACTATTTGGGGCGTACTGGCAGGCAAAATCTTAATTAGTAATAAGACTTCTGCCCAGAAATTAAAAATATTAATTATTGCTGGCCTGACAGGGGTAATTATTGGCTATGCCCTTGATCCAATCACTCCAATAATTAAGAGAATATCAACCAGTTCCTTTGTTATTGTTAGTGGTGGCTGGTCACTTCTTGTACTTGCATTTTCATATTGGCTGATTGATGTTAAAAAGTCAAGAAGCTGGGTAATTTTCTTTGCAGTGGTTGGAATGAATCCTCTATTTATTTATCTATTTGCTCATTTAGACGGAGCAAACTTAATCAGACATATCATTATCCCCTTTTCACAGGCCTTGTTTGGCTGGACAGGGGAATTAGCAACTAATATTATTACCAATTCTATAGTATGGTTTCTGTTGTGGTATATTTGTTATTGGATGTACAAGAAAAAAATCTTTATTAAAATTTAGTCCTCATAAATATATCTGGTCTTAAGCTTATTTGTAGTTAGCTCAACGATTTGCATCTTATATGTCATGGTACCACCCCAATAGCCCACATCTACAATTAGTACGCTGTCTGATTCATATTTCCAGGTGCCTTCATAATCAGCGTAACTTATTGGCGGAGTACCGCACCAACCAGAATTTTTGTGTTCTAGGAATATTCCACTTTCAGATATTTTAAAACCATACTTGTCATCATCAAGTTTATTCTTTTTAGTAAATATGGTCAGATCTTCATCATAATCACTCTGCACCCAGATTCCCTCTAATTCACCAGCTTCAGGTGCTAGAGAAACCTTTTCACAGGAGGAGAGCAACATTAATAAAACTATTGGGACAAATAATTTCAGTAATTTCATTTTTTACTTATAGTTTAGGATTACGAACACTTTACGCACAATTTTTATGCCAAAATAATTGTAATTTTGATAGTTCAATTGTGAAAGGAACTCTAATCACAAGATAAGAGAGAATAGATGAGTCAGATGTTTAAAAATATTACAGTTGTTTTGATATTGGTAATAGGGGTGAGTAGTCTCTCAGGTCAATCATTGCAGGGAATCATAACAGACTCAAATACAGCTGAAACACTGGTTGGTGTTAATGTATATCTTCCAGAATATTCAAAAGGTACTGTAAGCCAAATTGATGGGAGTTATAATTTAGAGAATTTGCGTCCGGGAACTATTCTTGTTCAATGTTCCATGATTGGATATAAAACCAGGATACTCCATATAAAGCTTGGCGGTGAAAAACTAATTCAGAATATAGATTTGGAACCAGCCATCATTGAAGGTGAAGAGATAGTAATTACTGGTGGTTTTTATAGCAGCCAGCATGAAAATGTAATTAAAATAAGTACGATTAAGCCAAAAGAAATACTTCAATCCGGTTCACCCTCTTTTATTGAATCTCTTACCAGGGTACCTGGAGTGGATATGATTTCAAAAGGGCCTGGTGTGGGCACTCCCGTTATTAGAGGTCTATCATTAAGCAATATTCTGTTTTTGAACAATGGAAGCCCAATGAATAATTTCCAATTTTCTGAGAATCACCCTTTTATGGTTGATGATATTGGAATTCAAAAGGTGGAAGTTGTAAAAGGTCCTGCTTCTCTTTTATATGGTTCAGGAGCTGTTGGTGGGGTATTAAATCTCATAAAAGAGCCTCCAGTAGCAGAGGGAAGGATCATGGGCGAATATGTTGGAAAATATTTTAGTAATACATCAGGAATTGTTTCGAACTTTGGGCTGAAAGGAACAAATAGATCTGTTAACTGGGGATTGAATGCAGGTATTAATTCTAATAAAGATTACTATGATGGAGATAAAAACAGAATTCCGAATACCCGGTTTAATCGCACCAGTTTTAAGGCAAATGCAGGCCTGATTCAGGGCTTTGGATCATTCAGATTATTCTATGATTATAACTATGATAAACTAGGAATGGCTGTATTACCTGCTTTAACACTTGTATCTGAAAATGGTCGAAAAAATGAAGTATGGTATCAGGACCTAAAAGATCATTTGATTTCCTTCCAAAGTAAATTATTTCTTGGTCGTTTCAAGCTAGATGTAAATTTATCCTACCAGATGAACAATCGTAAACTTCTTGGATCTGAGCACGAAGATGAACCAGATCATGATCCTTTACTAGTTGATATGGATTTATCCACTTTTAACTACAAAATACAAACAACCATTCCAACAAATGATGTTACAAAGATTATTTTCGGACTGCAGGGAATGGACCAAACGAATAAAAATTATGATGCCCCACAACGTGTAGTACCAGATGCTCATATTACTGATTTTTCTCTTTTTGGATTGGGTCAGCATTATCATTGGGATCATTTAATGATTCAGGCTGGGATAAGATGGGATTACAGGTATATTCATGTGCCAGAACAGGTTTCAGGTGGCCATTCTCATGAAGAGGAGGGTGGGGAAGAGCCTGTTGATTCTCTAATTAAGATTGACCGGAATTTTAATAACCTAAGTCTTTCTATTGGAGCCACCCTCAACCTGGCAGAAGAAACTCTATTCAGACTAAATATTGCATCTGCTTTTAGAAGCCCGAATTTGGCTGAGCTAACTCAAAATGGGGAGCATGGAATTCGATTTGAGCAAGGTAATGCCAATTTAGACTCTCAGCGAAATCTGGAATTCGACTTGAGCTATCATTTTCATTCCAACCATGTTACGCTTGATCTTTCAGCCTTTTATAATAACATATTCAATTACATCTACCTGGCCCCAACCAGTGATACAACAATGGATGGAGATAAAATTTACCGATATTCACAAACACATGCTTATTTGTATGGCGGTGAAGCCTTAATTCATTTTCACCCCCACCCATGGGACTGGTTGCACGTCAAAGCAGACTGGTCATATGTAATGGGTAAAGAAAAGGGGGGAGATTACCTTCCATTTATACCTGCTCAGAAAATACGGTTGGAGCTTGAATTTCAGAAGGAGAAATGGAAATCTCTTAGAGATATCTTTGCAAGAATTAGTACAGATTTTGTTTTTCAACAAAACCATCCTTCTGAATTCGAAATGTCCAGCTCCGGCTATACTTTATTAAATCTTGGATTTGGAACAGACATATCTGTAAAAAATCAATATTTTACCGTGGGACTGTTTTTTAATAACCTTCTCAATAAAACTTACATAGATCATCTATCAACATTGCGAGATTTGGGTTTAAATAATATGGGAAGGAATATTTCTTTATCTGTAAAGATTCCCTTTGGTATAAGAAACTAGATCAACTAGAAATTATCAAATCAAACAATGATAGTTTTTTGGTGAGGTCCTCTCTTTAAAACTCATTAATAACAATTACTCCGGTTTCACTGAATTTATTCATGTCTGGTAAAGCTTTTGTAGATTCCTCCAGGTTTATAGTTTTTCCAATAAGTCTTTCCGGTTTAAGTTTTCCATATTTAATCATCTCAAGCATAGGTCCATATTCATAGGCTTGCATGCCATGGCTTCCAATAATTTCCGTTTCATTAGCGATAATTGTATGCATTGGAACAGGAGGATTTAAATCATTAGCCAGCATCAGGCCAATTTGTATATGCTTACCTCTTTTTCTTAAATTTGCTACAGAATTAAAGCAGGTTTCTCTACTTCCAAGCGCATCTAAAGAAATATGAACGCCTCCTGCTGAAATTTCTTTAACTGCAGCAACAACATCAGTTTTTTCTTTAGAATTAATTCCTTCAATGGCTCCAATTGATTTTGCAAAATCAAGTTTTTCATTGTCAATGTCAATGGCAATTACATTGGCGCCCATGGCATTGGCAATCATAATGGCGGAAAGCCCTACACCTCCGCAGCCATGCACTGCAACCCACTGACCGGCAGATACTTTACCCTGTGCAACCAATCCGCGAAATGAAGTAATAAACCTACATCCCAGGCTTGCTGCAGTTACAAAATCAATTTCCTCCGGAAGCCGAACAAGATTAATGTCTGCACGATCAATGGCCACATATTCTGCAAATGAACCCCAGTTTGTAAATCCAGGCTGAAACTGATGATCACATATTTGTTGATTTCCTGATGCACATTGAGGGCAGGATCCACATCCACAGACAAAAGGAAGTGTCACCCGGTCACCTTTCTTCCAGAGTTTTACATCCGGCCCAATTTCTTCCACTATTCCTGCAAGTTCGTGGCCTGGTACATGGGGAAGAACAATATCGGGATCGTGTCCCATCCACCCATGCCAGTCACTTCTGCAAAGACCAGTGGCTTTTACCCCAATTATTACCCCATGTTTTTGTGGCTCAGGATCAGGAACATTCTGAATATTTATTGGGCCTCCAAACTTTTCATAGACAGCTGCTCTCATACCGGAAAGTTTAAATAATTGTTAATTTATTTTATTTCGAAAACGTAGGCATATTTGCCTTTAAATTTACCTGGAGAAACAAGAGGTGGAGTAATAAATACTTTTCCATTTTCCTGCTTCCATGTAACCTCTTTTTCGTATCCATAAAGGTTTATTCTATTTACAGGATCATATATTCCATTTATAATAATTTTATTATCTGGCCAATGGGTATAAATGGCAAATATCTTATCCTTTTTCTCCGTGAAAAATGCAATCTGTTCCTGATTTTTAGTCGATAAATTCTTTGTTGATTCTGTCCAGGGGCGGGTTCCATAAATGGCTTCCCCATTTAGTTCCAACCATCCACCGATATCCTTTAATCTTTCCTGCATTATAACAGGAATTCGTCCGTCTGATGTAGGACCCACATTTAATAGAAGGTTTCCTCCGCGGCTTACTATTTCTACCAATTCATGAATGAGTTGTTCAGAACTATTGTAAATATCAATATTTTCAGCCCGGTTGTAGCCATAAGAAACTCCCATCCCTCTACTTTCTTCCCAGGCATGATTCTTATCCATACCTTCGGCATCTTCATATTCGCTTGAAAAATAGTCTCCGTGTTTTCCAGGCATGTCTTTCCCAAATCGGTCATTTACAACCACTTCATTAGCATTAGGACCATCGTTGTATAACCAGGCTAAAAAATCAATTGTTTTCCATTCTTTACTGGTCTTATCCCATTCTCCAGCATCTGAAAAGATAACAGAAGGTTTATACCTCAAAACCAAATCTTTCAATTGAGGAATCATATGCTTATCAATATAATCCTCAGGAGGTATAGAATACTTTTGAACAAGTTTCTCAGGAATATAATAACCTGATTTGGTTCGGTGAGTCTTATTGGTTTCCCATTCAATAATGGAATAATACAAACCCATTTTTAGCCCTTTTTCACGAACAGCCGTTGTTAATTCTCCCACCAGGTCTCTTTTAGGGCCAATATCAGCACTATTCCAGTCTTTTTTATAAGGACTGTCTGTTGGCCAAAGACAATAGCCATCGTGGTGCTTGGTGGTTAATACCACATATTTAGCCCCGGAATCTTCAAACAGCTCAGCCCAATAATCAGGATCCCATAGTTCTGCCTTAAATAATGGAGCAAAATCACGGTATTCAAAATCTTTGCCATAGTTTTTGTTGTGAAACTCTTTGCCACCGTTAATGGTATCAAACATAACCCTTGCATAATACCACTCAGCATAGGAAGCATATTTTCCTGGAACTACTTTCCTCCAGGCCGGAACAGAGTATACACCCCAGTGGATGAAAATTCCAAATTTAGCATCCAGAAACCATTCTGGTACTGGCCTGGAATCGAGAGAGCTCCAGTCAGGTTTATATTTTTTCGTTTGAGAATGGCCTGAAAAAGCGAGAGCAAGGATAATAAGGATAATGGAGCTATTTTTTATCATGAAGAAGTTTTTTTGACAAAAAAAGGAATTATTTAAGGCATTGAAGTTAGCAAAAATGAACAAAACATATAGGGATTGGAATCAAATTAAAATAAGAAAAACCTGGGTAGTAGAATACACAAATCTGTGGTAAAAAAACTAAATAAATTCGACTAAGAATAATAATCTATCTTAGCAGGAAATTTATTAGCCCATGAATAACAGTGAGTTGATGAGATAATTTTCTTTTTTTTATTCAAATTAAAATTTCTACTTTTGCACGGCATTTTTTGGGTACTTGGATATGTTGAAGAAATATAACATTCCTTTTCTTGGATTAAAAGAGGGGGAACACGAGTTTGAATTTCATGTAGACAGGGAGTTCTTTGAGAGTTTTGAGACATCAGAAATTAGTGAAGCAGATGTGAAAATTGCAGTGCTGCTTGAAAAAAGCCTTAGGCTTATGGTTCTTAATTTTACCATAGACGGCAAGCTTGCTGCGAGGTGTGACAGATGTCTAGATGATTTTAGCTTAGCCGTTGACTTTGAGGGAAAATTATTCGTAAAATTTGGAGAGGGGAATGATGAAGTTGCTGATGATGTAATTTTTATAAGTGAAAAGGAGCATACAATTAACATTGGGCAATACATTTTTGAGTCGATACATCTCTGTCTTCCCTATGCGCGTATTCATCCGGACGATGAAAACGGAGATAGTACCTGTAACCTGAAGATGCTTGAGAAACTAGAAGAACTATCAATACAAAACAACCATCAGGAAAATCATGATTCCAGATGGGATCAATTGAAGAAAATTAATAAATAATTAGAACTTAAATTAAATATTATGGCACATCCGAAAAGAAAAATCTCTAAACAGAGAAGAGACAAACGGAGAACTCATTATAAAGCCACCATGCCTACAGTCGCTACTTGCTCAAATTGTGGAGCAAGTGTGCAGTACCACCGAGTATGTCCAGAATGTGGATATTACAGAGGGAAATTAGCAATTGAGAAGGAAGTTGCTTCCTAGAATTTATCATTATAGTTAGTCATGAGATTAGGATTGGATGTAATGGGTGGCGATTTTGCCCCCGAAGCAACAATTTTGGGAGCAATTCAAGCGAATAAAGAATTGCAGCCAGAAGTTGAATTGCTGTTGATAGGCAATGAGGAAACAATTAAGGAGATTCTTGTCAGGGAAGATGCTGATTTATCCCAGTTTACCATTGTCAATGCTCCTGAAGTAATTGAAATGGGAGATCATCCCGCCAAAGCATTCGCTAAAAAACCCAATTCAAGCATCTCAGTTGGTTTTGGATTGCTTAAAGGGGGTAAAATAGATGGCTTTGCCAGCGCTGGAAATACAGGGGCTATGCTCGTTGGTGTTCATTATGCGATCAAAACCATACCTGGTATAATACGACCTGCTATTGCTACCTTTATTCCCACAGAAAGTGATATACCGACATTGATACTTGATGTAGGTTTAAATCCCGATAGCAAACCGGATGTATTATATCAGTATGGAATATTGGGATCGGTATATGCCAAAGGAGTTTGGGATATTGAGAATCCTAGAATAGCTCTTCTAAACATTGGTTCAGAAGAATCAAAAGGAAATCTGGCTGTTCGTTCAGCATATGAAATGATGTTGGGCTCGGAACATTTCAATTTCGTTGGCAATATCGAAGGGAACGACTTGTTTAGTAATGATAAAGCTGATGTAATTGTTTGTGATGGTTTCGTCGGCAATGTTGTGCTCAAAGAAGGAGAAGCATTTTACAAGCTTCTTCGAAAAAGAAAGGTCAAAGATGAATTTTTCGAACGATTTAACTTTGAGAATTTTGGAGGAAGCCCAATCCTGGGTGCTACATCAGTAGTAGTAATTGGTCATGGAATATCCAATGCAAAAGCCATTAAAAATATGATCTTGCATACCCGGGATATGATTGAGGCAGGCTTGGCAGAAAAAATAACATTAGCTTTAAAATAGATGGACAAAATAAATGTTGCAATTACAGGCATAGATGCCTGGGTTCCTGAATATCGGCTTACCAATGAAGAATTGGCTACCATGGTCGATACTTCAGACGAGTGGATAATGCAACGAATTGGTATTAGAGAGAGACGGATTCTGAAAGGGAAGAATATGGGCACATCCTATATGGGTGCTAAAGCTGTAGAGGGATTGCTAAAAAAAACCGGTACTTCTCCCGATGAAGTTGACTTGATTATAAGCACAGGAGTCACTCCCGATATGGCTTTCCCTGCAAATTCAAATATTATTTCTGATCTGGTTGGGATAAAGAACGCTTTCGGATTCGATATTAATGCAGCCTGCTCTGGGTTTATATATACCTTGCAAACTGCTGCTATGTTTGTTGAATCTGGCAGATATAAAAAAGTTATAGTGGTAGGTACAGATAAAATGTCTGCCATTACAGATTATACTGATCGAACCATCTGCCCTCTTTTTGGTGATGCCGCTGCCGCAGTACTTCTTGAGCCAACATCTGAGGATGTAGGTATAATCGACCATATTTTTGGGGTGGATGGCTCTGGCCGTCACTATCTTCATATGAAAGCTGGTGGATCAGCAAAACCAGCATCTTATGATACTATTGATGCCAAGGAACATTACATTTACCAGGAAGGCCAGGCTGTATTTAAGTTCGCCGTTACAAAAATGGCCGATGTTTCTGTGGAGATGATGAAAAAACACAATCTTACAGCCGATGACCTCGCCTACCTTGTTCCCCATCAGGCCAATATGAGAATAATTGAAGCTACTGCCAGGCGTATGGGTCTGGAGAAGGAAAAGGTTATGATTAATATAGAGCGTTATGGCAATACAACCACTGCTACAATTCCTTTGTGTTTGTGGGAATGGGAAGATAAATTAAAGAAGGGAGATAATGTAATTCTGGCCGCATTTGGTGGAGGTTTTACATGGGGATCAATGTATCTAAAATGGGCTTACGACACGAAATCTTAGATAAAGATTAAAGATAAATATCTGGATTTTTAGAACAGAATTAATTTTTTTGCTAATTTGGCAACAAAGATTTTAAAATCACGTATATTACTTTATCCTCTAGGTAAGTATGTAATCATAAATTCAACAAATTAGTTATGGCAAAAAATAGTGAATTCACAAGCAACGTTATTAACCTGATTGGCTCCGGAACAGAGATCAAAGGAAATGTTAAATCAAGCGGAGACATTAGAATTGATGGCGTTCTCAATGGTAACCTGAATACAAAGGGGAAATTGGTGATTGGTGAATCCGGAAAAGTAAAGGGTGAAGTTTTTTGCAGAAGTTCGGATATTGAGGGAACTATTGAAGGGAAGGTTAATGTGGCAGAACTGCTGACATTAAAAACTTCTGCACGAGTGAATGGTGATATCAAAACGGGAAGACTTGCTATTGAACCCGGTTCTGCGTTTACTGGTAATTGCATTATGACAGATGGTAAAGATGGTAAAGATGGACAAGGATCAGGAAAATCTTTTAAAGAAATCACCGAAGAAAAAAGTTCTCCAGAATCAGCAGTTAAGTAGTTATACCCGGTATTCCGGAATGGTTTTTCAAATGGGGGTAATAATCTTTGCTGGGGTATTTGGCGGGATGAAACTGGATGAAAAAATAAAATGGGAATTTCCCCTATTCACTCTCATTCTTTCGTTATTTAGTGTAGTAGCAGCATTGTATGTTGTTTTAAAAGATTTTCTTAAAAAATAATGAGAACTTCCATACAATTAAAATATGCTACATATCTTACTATACTTACCCTTTCTTTTTTAATTCTTGGACTAGTTTTTATCCCTGGAAAAATCTCCGGGATAAGCCGGAACCAGTTTTTACTTACCATAGCATTATATTTCCTGGTAAATCAGGTTGTTTTGTATCTTTTTTTTAAAGGGAGAAGCAAAGCTCCGAATAAATCTATCCTGTATACTTTTGCAGCAGTCTCTGCTAAGTTTCTGTGTTATTTGCTATTTATTGTGATCTATTATTTGGTTACAAAAAATCTTTCGACAAGCTATTTAATTGTATTTTTTATTCTATATTTAGCCTTCACAATATTTACGGTGCTTGTTATAGTTAAAGTGCTAAAATCAAGTTAGTTATAATTTTTGTAAGGTTTGAAAAAAGTAGGATTAAAGTTAGTTTTAAGTCTTTTTTTATCCATTCCCTTTATTGGTTTATTTGCTTCAGAAGAAAAGCAGGAAGAATCTTCTGAAAATGAATTTAATGCCAGTGAATTTATTCTTGGTCATATTGCTGACTCACATGAATTCCATATTGCAACCCTAAAGAATGGGCATCATATTTCGTTCCCTTTGCCTATAATTTTGTTTAGCAAAACATCTGGCTTTCATTTCTTCATGTCGTCGAAATTATCACATGGGCATGAATATAAAGGATTTAGTCTGGATGAAGAGGGAGATCATAAAGGAAAAATTGTCGAGCACCAGGATAACGGTGAGATTACCCTTCCATTTGATTTTTCGATCACCAAAAATGTATTTTCCATGTTACTTTCAGCCGTCATTATCTTATGGTTGTTTATTGCATTGGGAAATTCTTATCGCAAATCAGGTATCTCAGAACCTAAAGGAATCCAGGGATTTTTAGAACCTCTTATTCTTTTTGTTCGCGATGATATTGCTATCGTCACGATTGGAAAAGATAAGTATGAAAAATTCATGCCCTATTTACTTACAGCATTTTTCTTTATATGGATAAACAACCTGATTGGAATTATTCCCATCTTCCCATTTGGATCAAATGTTACCGGAAATATTGCAGTTACGCTAGTCCTGGCTGTATTTACTTTTGTCATCACACAGCTTAATGCAAAAAAGACCTATTGGAAACATATTATAGCAATGCCAGGTGTTCCTTGGTGGCTTTACCCGGTTATGATACCTGTAGAAATTATTGGAATTTTTTCTAAGCCCTTTGCTCTTATGATCCGACTCTTTGCCAATATTTCTGCCGGGCATATTATTATTTTAACCCTGATATCTCTGATATTTATATTTAAAACAATTCTCATTGCACCGGCATCTATAATATTTGTTCTCTTTATGGATGTGATCGAATTGTTGGTAGCCGTTTTGCAGGCTTATGTCTTTACACTTTTGTCTGCCTTATTTATAGGATTGGCTGTTCAGGAGGAACATTAGAGTTAGCAACATAGTTTATTTATTTACACTAATATATATTGTTTAATTAAAATTACATTGTTATGACAGGAACATTTGCAGCAGTTGGAGCAGGCCTTGCAGTAATCGGCGCTGGTTTGGGTATTGGAAGAATTGGTGGTCAGGCTATGGATGCCATTGCCAGACAACCTGAAGCTTTTTCAATGATTCAAACAGCTATGATTATTTCAGCAGCTCTTATTGAAGGCGTGGCATTATTTGCCGTTGTTGTTGCATTAATTGCATAAGAACCGAATGCCGCAACGCTTGGTTGCGGCGCGGTTTTTTAATTTTTAAAACTTAAATACTATGGATATAGTAACTCCAGGAATAGGCCTTGTCTTTTGGTCGACTCTTATCTTTATATTGTTGCTTATTTTATTAAAAAAGTTTGCTTGGAAACCCATTTTATTGGCTGTTAAGTCTAGAGAAGACAGGATTAAAAGTGCTCTTGAATTGGCAGAGGAAACCAAAATTGAAATGGAGAAATTGAAAGCCGACAATGAAGCAATTGTTAAGGAAGCAAAGGAAGAACGAAATAAGCTCATACAGGAGGCACGAAGCATAAAGTCTAAAATGCTTGAAGATGCAAAAGGTCAGGCCGATGAAGAAGCAAAGAAAATTATTGAATCAGCAAGGGTCAAAATAAACAATGAAAAAGAAGCAGCAATATCAGATATTCGGAACCAGGTTGCTGAATTTTCGGTTGAAATTGCTGAGAAGATTTTAAAAATGAAACTGGAAGATACCAGGGAGCAGAAAAGCCTTATTGAGAAAACATTGGATGATTTAAATTTAAATTAGGTCTTCTCTAAGGAAAAAGAAATTGAATAGAAATGAATCTTAGTAAAATATCTGTACGATACGCTAAAGCTTTGTTCCAGGTAGCTGAGCAAAAAAAAGTCCTTGATGAAGTGTCCAATGACATGGAAGTACTTTTCAATGCAGCCAGGGAGGTAAAAGTTTTTCATGACTTCCTGGATAATCCTGTTTTACCTCCAAAAGAAAAGAAAAAAGCGATACATAAGATTTTTGGTGATAAATTTAATCCTCTTACTTTGGACTTCCTTGATCTGGTTATAAAAAATAATCGCCTGGATTTTATCGAAGGAATGGCACGTCAATATAAAGACCGATATAAGAAACACATGGGAATAGTTGAGGCAGTTATTACATCTGTTCAACCTCTGGATAAAGACCTTAAAGAAAAAATTATCAAACTTATTCAAACCCGGATTGATAAAAAGATCCAACTCGATGAAATATCCAACCCTGATATAATTGGTGGTTTCATTCTCAAAATTGATGATGAACAGGTCGATGCAAGTGTAAAAACCCAATTAAGTAAAATAGAAAAAGAATTACTGCGCCAAAGTGTGGTGGTGGAATAAAATTAATTAAGGAATAAGAATATGGCTAATATTAAACCTTCAGAAGTTTCTGAAATTCTGAGAAAACAATTGGAAGGAATCACTGCCGAAGTTGAATTGGAAGAGGTAGGAACCATCTTGCAGGTAGGTGATGGAATTGCTTTAGCATATGGTTTATTAAATGTTCAGGCTAACGAGCTGGTTGAATTTGAAAACGGAGTTCAGGGAATTGTTCAAAACCTGGAAGAGGATAATGTAGGTATCGTTTTACTGGGTCCTACAGAAGGGATTAGTGAGGGAGATTCTGTAAAGAGAACCAAAAAGATATCTT
>RCNC010000076.1_pt1 | contig 72791 bp, 74 predicted proteins | sample 2041301 | NCBI WGS metagenome assembly RCNC01 (sample SAMN09708231, study PRJNA481090) | Marine sediment metagenome, whole genome shotgun sequencing project. | biome: marine sediment; feature: ocean; material: sediment; isolation source: Sewage treatment plant 13A marine sediment (STP13A) ...
CATTGCAATGACATTCGTCTCCGTAGGCTATCAGGTACAAGATTAAATTAAAGAAAACAGCAGTGTCGTTTAGATTTGATCTGGCAGTATCAAATTTGAATTTCAAGTCACCGAAATGTTCTGTCCATTGGCAATTAGCTCTCATCAATTCTGACATCCACCCCTTTGGCTGATAATACTTCCATTAGGGATGCAGGAGGAGGGGCTTCCGTATAAAGAGCATCAACTTCTTCTGCGGTTGCCAGCAGTACATTCGCCTTTCCCGGAAATTTGGAACTATCAGCACCTATAAAAACTTTGCGGCTATTGGCAATCATCTTCCTAACTGTTGCGACTTCTTGGGAATCAAAATCAAGAAATACTCCATCCTCCTCAATTCCCCCGCAGCCGATGACAGCAAAATCACACCGGAATTTATCTACAAAGGCCACGGTATCTGGTCCAACAATGACTCCGTTGTTTTTTTTTAGAGTCCCTCCAGTAGTAACTACCTCAAAGGTATCGTTGTTATTAAGAATTCCTGCTACATGAAGGCTGTTAGTAATGATCTTGAGACCATTACATTTAGTTAAAGACCTAGCAACAGCTTCCATCGTCGTCCCTCCAGCAATAAACAACGAGCACTTTGCGGGAATAGTTGAGGCAATCCGGTTGGCCAGTTGCAATTTTGCGTCGGCCCGTAACGTATGACGATCCTGGTAATTGACATTAAAGATGCTTGAGCGAATACCCGCGCCGCCATGATGACGCACAACCAATTCCTTACTCTCCAGATACATTATATCCCTGCGGACGGTTTGTGCTGAAACCCCAAACCGAGAGGATAGTTTGTCAATACTGGCAAAACCGTCATTAGTTACAAGTTCTAAAATGTTTTTTCTCCGATCGTTAATGCCCATATTTTCATCCTTCTTCGAGAAAATTTATATTAGAGTGCCTTCATGATGTAAGAAAAGTTACACAATGTTCATAGAAATGTCAACATAGGCACAAACGTATCTATGCGGTGTTTTTTAATTATATTTCATAATATAAGCATGTTGCGGGTTCCTGACGATAAAGACCACTACAAATATGGAAAAATAATTTACACAAAACCTTTATTCGTGGTAGCATTGCAACAATCTTGTGGCCGTTTGTTTGACATTATAAACAAAACATGGGGGCAGTCTTTGTGAGTACTATTCTGTGTGTGGGCCGTGCTGTCTGGGACCAGATATTCTTTGTTGACTCCCTCCCTTTGGCTCCTGGAAAAGTCTCAGCAACTAATTATAAAGAAGCAGGCGGAGGTCCTGCAGCAACTGCAGCGGTCGCCATTGCCCGTCTTGGCGGCAATCCACTGTTGTGGTGCAAGGTAGGCAATGATAATACCGGCAGCAAGATTACACATGAACTTGAAGCATATGGGGTAGACATAAGCGAAATCTGCATTGTACCGCAGGCCGAGTCCGCTTTAGCGGCTGTACTGGTTGATACAATTGGGGAGAGGAGTATTGTGGCCTATAGTGGCAGCAACCTCTATCGCAGCACAGACAGTCTCCCAAAAACTTTACCGCCAAATACGAGCATGGTTCTTTCTGATATTAGATGGCCAGAGGGGGCACAGTATGTTCTTGAACTTGCGCAAAGACTTGCCGTCCCATCTATACTTGACATAGAAAGAACCGATTACCAAGGACTTGATACATTAATCTCTATGGCAACCTACGCCGTCTTTTCGGAAGATGGGCTTAAGTCTTTTGCACATAAAACGGAGCTTACATCTGCTCTACTCAAGGCTTCCCAAACCTGTCGGGGGACTGTCTGCGTCACGGCCGGAACAGAAGGATGCATGTGGCTGGAGGATAAAGACGTAATGCACCAACCATCCTTCAGGGTAAAAGCAATAGATACAACTGGGGCTGGAGATGTTTTTCATGGTGCGTTGGCTCTTTCCCTTTCCCGGGGGAACAGTTTTGCAGAAGCTGCACGATTTGCTTCGGCCGCATCAGCTTTGAAATGCACAAAGCCGGGTGGGCGTGAAGGTATTCCTGATGAAAATACACTATTGGATTTTTTAAAGGATAATTAAATTGGATATATCCCGATTTACGAACAATCAAGTAGGAGTTGGGCCATGAGAGCAGTTACAAGCCACACAATGATTCAAGACAGTGAGAACAGGTGGGCTCTGGGCCAATTCAATGTTCACAATATCGAACTGGCACTTGCGGCAATCATGGCTGCAGAAGCGGAAAACGCTCCGATCATCCTCGCTGTCGGTCCATCGACCTTTGAATATCTTGGTGACATCTCACCCCTAATTTCTGCTATTCACAAAATGATTAGAAAGGCAACGGTGCCGATCTCGCTACACCTGGATCATGCTAAAGACTTCGAGATGATAAAAAATGCTTTGGATCTGGGGTTCAGTTCAATCATGTTCGACGGTTCAGCCCTACCTTTTGACGAAAATGTGCGTTTAACCGCTAAGGCTGTAGAACTTAGTCATGCATATGGCGCTTCGATGGAAGGAGAAATAGGTATTATTCCAGCTCAGGAGCCATCGCCTAACAATATATCTGAAAATTTCACCAACCCGGAAAAAGCAGCTGATTTTGCTCGGGAAACCAACATCGACCTCATTGCAGTATCGGTCGGTTCAGTGCATGGTATGCAAAACCAAAGTTCGTCGATAGACTGCGGGCTGATCAAGGAGCTTTCAACAAAACTAAGCTGTCCTCAGGTGCTTCACGGGGCTTCAGGTGTACTTGATGAATATCTTCCCGAAGCAATAAAATCAGGCATCAGAAAGATAAACATAAACACCATGCTCAAAGTCTGTTTCAGGGACACTGTTGCCAAATCAATCAGCGATACACCCGATATAGATATGCTTTCGGCATGGGCGATTGGTACGAATGCCGTTTCTGAGTGCGTTCGTAACAGAATAAGATGTTTCAATGCTTCCGGCCAGGCTGATACATTCAGACTGAGCTGAAGATAATTAGTCAAGAAAACCGATGATCATGGCAGGAAGGATGCGAAAAATACTAGATAATTTTGAATGGATAATCTGTGGTGTACTTTTATTGAGTATAGTCGCGTTGCTGTTTATCCAGGTAATTTCCCGCTACGGGTTTGGGCAGTCAATTTCCTGGGCAGAAGAAACTTCCCGATTCGGTTTACTGGGGTTGGTATACATCTCGGCTGCCCTAGGAGCTAAAGAGGGAACACACATACGGGTAACGGCTCATCTCAACCTGTTGCCTCCTTTACCCCGCACAGTGGTTTTTGCCTTTTCAGATCTAATCTGGCTTAGCTTCAATATTATTGTGATCTATCAAAGTGTCTTGTTGATAGACAGTATGAACGAACGCCCATTGGTGTCAGGAGCATTGATGCTGAACATGCAGTACGTGTTTGCCTTGATCCCAATCGGTTTTTTTCTACAGTCAGTAAGGCTTATAGAACGCTGGTGGCGTGTTATCTTCTATCATGAACCCATTCTTGGGGGCAGTAAAAGAATTTCCGCAACAACGAGCAAAGAGGGGTGATCAATGCAAATTGAAATAATGATCTGGGTCCTCTTGTTTGGTATGCTCTTTTTGGGAGTTCCTATTTTTATCGCTCTTGGCGCTTCTACGGTGGCAGTGCTGTTTTTTAGTGACCTACCCTTTGCAATTATCCCTCTTGATCTTTTCAAAGTTTCAGACATGTTTCCACTCCTAGCAGTACCGGCTTTCATTTTAGCCGGGGGTATCATGGAAAAGGGAGGAATTGCTGGCCGGATTGTTGAATTCTGTGAAATCCTTATTGGCGGCGTACGAGGAGGACTCGGCATTGTTACCATTTTGGCTTGTATGTTCTTTGCAGCCATTATTGGTTCAGGGCCCGGAACTGTGGCCGCTGTCGGCAGCCTTATGATACCATCGATGCTGAAGCGAGGTTATTCTGTGGATTATGCGTCGGGAGTTGTTTCCACAGGGGGTACATTAGGAATACTTATTCCACCGAGTAATCCGATGATCCTCTATGGTGTTGTCGCAAATGTTTCAATCACTTCCTTGTTCATGGCTGGTATTATTCCTGGGATTATTGTTGGGTTAATGTTGATCCTGACGGCTTATGTTCTCGCTCGGCGTGCTGGGTACAAGGCTAGTGACAAAAAATACAACGTGTCTGACTTTTTTATGTGTTTCCGGCGTAGTTTTTGGTCACTCATGTCGCCGGTCCTCGTTTTAGGGGGCATCTACGGAGGTATCTTCACACCGGTCGAGGCGTCATGTGTTGCAGTTGTATACGCCATAGTCATCGGTGCAGCGGTCAATCGCGAATTAAAATGGAGAGATTTCATCCTATGCGTCAACAATACAAACCTAGTCGTTTCAACTATGGTTGTAGTCGTTGGCGTATCTGTATTGTTTGGTCGTTTTCTGACGATGTATCAAGTACCACAAAAGGCAACCTATGTCTTACTGGGACTGACAGATGACCCTTATATGGTTCTATTCATGCTTGTCGGTTTCCTGTTTGTATTGGGAATGTTTATGGATACCCTTGCAACAATCGTGATCCTTGGCCCCATTCTTATGCCAGTTATCAATCATTTCGGCATCGATCCGATATTCTTTGGCATTCTTTGGGTAATGGCCAACGAAATTGCACTTTTAAGTCCACCACTCGGCCCAAATGTGTTTATTGCCATGAACCTGACGGGGATCTCTTTAGAAAGGGCATCAAAGGCTATCATTCCCTACACGGTTGTATTGATCGGAATTATTCTTTTTATGGTTCGATTTGGCGAAGATCTAATCCTGTTTTTACCGCGGCTGTTTGGCCGCTAAAAACTAATTGCACAAAGTTTGCGTGCGTACAATTCAGAGGAGGTATTTTATTATGAAAACCAAGTTAGCATTAATCAGTTTAATTATTACTACCGCTTTTTTTATAGCGGGGACAACACTTGCCGATGACAAGCTTGTGATGAAAATTGCTCATGGCAACTCTGCTGATGCGAAAGATCCCTACCAGGTTTTGGCATTGAAATTCAAAGAGGTGATCGAGGCTAAAACTGACAAGATTGAAGTTCAGATTTTCCCTGGTGGACAGCTAGGTGCCGAACAACGCGCCTTCCAAGATGTCCAGAATGGTATCGTGCAAGCTACTGTTCTCGCTTCTAATAACGTTAGTGCCTTTGCTCCTTCAATGTCTGTTCTGGATTTGCCGTTCTTGTTCCGCAGCAACGACGAATTTGCCAAGGTTGTGAAGGAAGCCGCTCCTGATTTCACGCGTGCCATGGTAGCTGAAAGTGGCACCATGCCACTAGCCTGGGGTGTACAGGGTTTCCGTGTGATAGCTAACAGCAAGAAGCAGGTTGCTACAATTGATGACTTATCTGGCCTTAAGATTCGTGTGCCCAATAACGCAGTAATGGTAGCCACCTTCAAGGCATGGGGCTCGGATGCTGTTCCGATGGCCTTTGGTGAATTGTTTGGCGCGTTGCAGCAGAAAGTTATTGATGGCCTGGAAATGACCTACATTTCACTTGCCTCAATGAAATACTACGAGGTTATTGACCACGTAACAGACGTTCGCTACAAATTGGCAATTAATCCGATGGTTATTTCCCAAGACTGGTTTAATAAACTTCCTGCCGATCTACAGAAAGCGGTTCTAGAAGCTGGTCAGGAAACCACAGACCATGCCATGGCTATGGCAGCACAAATGGATGAGACCGGCAAGAAGATCCTGGCTGAAAACGGTGTAGCCTTGTTTGGTCAGCCCACAGATGAAGATATTTGGGTTGAGAAGTCACGCACCGTCTGGCCAATGGTTCTACCACGCATCAAGGACAAAGCATTGCTGGACAAGGTCTTCAATGTCTTGAACATCAAACAGTAATTATCTGCCCTGCTAACAATGTCGCCCGATATCTCAACGATTGTCGGGCGACTTGTTTTTTCGACCTGACACCAAGAAATCGGTCCAGCATCATGTTATAAATTTAAGAATGCCAGACCGAACCTATACAAAGTTGACGTATACATTGATTCGAGGTGTTTCCTGATAAGGTATTCTCAGCAACTGAGCATTAAATTTAACATTGCCAAATCTAAGGTAAATCGTTTTTCTTCAAATAACTTCATGGTATACTCCTTTTCATTGTAAGTGTCCGGGATTGAACACCAACTGGAGTTATACACTGTTTTTTGCTTTTTCTGCCGCATCGCGGCTTCGTTCAACAAGCCGCTCCAGTGTACCACAAAAGGCCGCGGCAACTGTGCTAAACGTTATGTGTTACAAAAAATAAAACCTACGTTTATGAATCATTCAGTCGAGCAGGTATTCAGGAGTTATCCTGAGAATGTGAAATCTATAATGATGGTTTTAAGAAATGTCATTCTTGATGTTGCATCAAAGCTTGATTCTAATTATGACGTCGAAGAAACTTTAAAATGGGGAGAACCGAGCTATTTATTAAAAGGGGGGAGTACAGTTCGTATAGGTTGGAAAGAAACTACTCCTGAATGTGTAGGTCTTTATTTTAATTGCAATACAAAGTTAGTTGATACTTTTAGGACCATATATAGCGAAGCACTTGAATTCGAGGGTAATCGAGCCATCATTATTGATATTAACTCAGAATTGCCGCAAGAAATTATTAGAGAATGCATAAAAGTAGCTCTTACATACCACATGAGGAAAAAACTACCATTATTAGGAATATGAAAATCTCACATAAACCAATCGTTTAAGCTGACAAATACCACTGCGCGAAATCCCTTCCATTGAACGTTTACCGGAATCCTCAAGTGGTACTTTGCTGGGTAATCCGTGTTGCGGTATTTGCCGTTTAACTCAACGTATGCGTAATAAGAATACTGCCCGCAACTAAAGGAACAAAATGCCGTTAATAAATTTCTACGCAGCCTGGATAGGAATATTTTTTGGATTCATTGCGGGCGCTCTTCTCGGCTTATTCTTTCATAATGAAGATTGGATGGGAGGATATTCTTCATGGAGGAGAAGAATGACCCGCCTCGGCCACATTTCTTTTTTTGGGATCGCACTCATTAATCTTACCTACGCCTTGAGCATCACGGCCTTTAACGTCAAAATCGTAACGCCATATCCATCCTATCTTTTCGTTGCCGGGGCCATCACAATGCCTCTAATTTGTTTTCTTTCCGCGTACAAAAAATTCTTTCGACATTTGTTTTTCATCCCAGTGCTGTGCTTAGTTGTTGGCACATTATTGTTTTTTACAAAAGGAATAATGTCATGAAAATTTGTTTAATAGCAATGAGTGGCATACGGGTATGCGACGAAGAGTTATTGGAAATGGGCCTTACTCTTCCTGGCTTTATTGAAAGGAGTAAGGTTATTGCCTCTCTTCCAAGTTTAGGTCTTTTGACATTGGCGGGGATGGTCCCATCCCATCATAGTGTTGATTATATTGAAATCGCTGACCTACTAGACAGTCAAGCAACCCAAGACACACTTGGCGGTTTTGATTTGATCACTATTTCAAGCTACAGCGCTCAAATAAAAGAAGCTTACCAACTCGCAGAAATTATTCGAGCTAAAGGCGTTCCGGTCGTGTTGGGAGGGTTACATGTTACATCTCTTCCAGATGAAGCAAAACAACATTGCGACTCAGTAGTTATCGGCGAAGGGGAGCTAAGTTGGCCTTCTGTTATCAGTGACGCAGAGAATGGAGGGCTTAAGCCTTTTTATGGAAGCGTTGATGAAGAATATAACCTCAAAAATGCACCAATGCCAGCATTTGAACTCCTAAACATCGATAAATACAACCGACTCACAGTACAGACAAGTCGTGGCTGCTCACACCGTTGTGAATTCTGTGCCAGTTCGATCCTTCTCACCAAACAATATAAACAAAAGCCGGCTGAAAAAGTATTGGCTGAAATCGATAAGATAAGAAAAATATGGGAACATCCCTTTATCGAATTTGCTGACGATAATACATTTGTTAACAAGGAATATTGGAAGAAATTATTACCCGAAATTAGAAAAAGAAAAATACGATGGTTCACTGAAACCGATATTTCGATTTCACAAGACAAGGAACTTTTACAATTAATGCGAGAAAGTGGCTGTGCTCAAGTATTGATCGGCCTTGAAAGCCCATCGAAATCGGCACTATATGGAATCGAAACTAAACAAAACTGGAAAGCGAAACATCTACATAATTACAAAGAGGCTATTAACACTATTCAATCTCACGGAATAAGCGTTAACGGTTGCTTTATTCTTGGCCTGGATGATCATGATTCCAAGATTTTCGACCAAATTTATAATTTTGTAAATGATTCTGGGCTTCATGAAGTGCAAATTACAATTCAGACCGCATTCCCAGGCACACCTCTTTACCGGCGACTAAAGGAAGAAGATAGAATCATTGAAGAAAACGCATGGGAAAAATGCACGTTGTTCGACATAAATTTCAAACCCCAAAAAATGTCAATTGACGACTTATCCAAAGGATTTAAAGAGCTTGGCGCGAAATTGTATAGTGAGGAATTTACAGGTTTTCGCCGCAAAAGATTCAAAGATCTTTTGCGAGAGATAATTAAATCAAAAAATGAAGCACTGACAAATTGAAAAAATTACCTGCCTCAATTTGGCAGAGAGGAGTCATTCATGGAAAAGCATAAAGGCATATCGTTATTTTATTATTTGAGTGCAGCATATGACGGAATCCTGGGACTTGCTTTTCTTATATTCCCAATTACCATTTACACCTGGCATGGAATAACGCCACCCAACCATGTGGGTTATGTACAATTCCCAGCAGCATTACTTGTTGTTTTTGCCATTATGTTTATAAACATTGGCCGACAACCTATCCGTAATAGAAAATTAATCCCATATGGAATCTTACTTAAAATTTCATATTGCTCAGTCGTATTTGTTCACTGGTTTACTACTGGAATACCTGACATGTGGAAGTCGTTTGCAATATTTGACCTTATTTTTGGAATAGTATTTGTGTGGACGTATCTCCATATAGGAAAAGAACTCAAAGAAAATTAAAAAATCGCATATCAAGTAGGTCAACCTGACCGCAAGAAGAGTGGCGGCGCTGACGCGGTAAGTTTGGGTGGGCGGCAGGTTACCCAGTTCGTTAACTCCATGCAATAAAACATGTACATAATCTACGATGCTAGGGCATGAAACAATACTCAAAACTGGTCGAATATATGACCTTGAAATGGCGTGTGATGCATTAAAAAAGGCAGGAGTTCCATTTGTTAAGCAAGAAGAAAATTATACTGGTCTTAAAACAGGTTATGTTCAACCGACAATGGGGCCAGGCAACTACTTCAATCTTCTTGTCGCACCTTCTCAGAAGGAAACAGCAATTATAATATTATCGGAACTTCCAATTGATTTAACGACTGAACCAAATTTGTGGCATTATGGAGCGGATGAAAAATCAAAAAATAACTGGAAGGTTTACGCCTTGGTTGATGAACCACGGTTTGTTTTTTAACTGTCAAAAAACACCAACAGATCGATATGTCAAAATCTTACGTCCCGCGCATGCATTCGGCAGAACATATACTCAATCAGGTAATGGTCAGAAAATTCGACTGTGGACGTTGCTTCAGCGCTCACGTGAACAAAAAGAAATCCAAGTGTGACTACCATTTCGATAGAGCCCTGACCGATAACGAAGTGAAGGAAGTTGAAGCAGCGGTCAATAAGACTATTTCAGCGAACCTAGATGTGACCGAAGAGATGGTTTCCTTGGAGAAAGCCGAGCGGGATTTCAACCTCACCCGTCTTCCAGACGGAGTCGAAACCGTTCGCATAGTGCGAATCGGAGACTATGATTCCTGTCCCTGTATCGGTGAGCATGTAGATAATACAGTAGAAATCGGCAAGTATCGTATGATCTCCCAAGATTTCAACGACGGAGTTCTCAGGATACGATACAAACTCAGCGATCCGGAATTACGTTGAGAATGGGCAAAGAATTGGACTCTTCACTACGCCGATCCGGTACTGCCCGTCATGCTATGCTCCACCCATAAGAACTGAAGATCACAGCTGCTCCTAAACCCCCTAGTATAAAAGATTTAAGCATCAATCGCGTCAAGGACGGCAGATGAACATTATCATAAGACAGTGCTTATTAAATGAATTAGGTACTTTACACTTGATTGGACATGAAACGTTTGATGAAACATTTAGGTCAATGAATAGTCGAGAAACAATGGGCAAGTATCTTCGAGAATCATTCAGCATGGAGAAACTGGCACAAGAACTGGGGAATGCACACTGTAAGTTTTATTTTATTTATTTAGACAGTGAATTGGCCGGATATACTAAGATAAATTACACACCAGCTCAGTCGGATATTAATGATTCTAAATCAGTTGAAGTTGAGAGAATATATGTACAGAAAGAATATGAAGGAAAAGGATTAGGTAAAGTATTAATGGAATATGTCTTTCAGCAAGCAAAACAAAACAAGAAGAAGTATGTCTGGTTAGGTGTATGGGAAAAAAATGTCAATGCAATCGCATTCTATGAGAAGATGGGATTTAAGCAGGCAGGGCAACATTTATTTCAAATAGGAAATGAACTACAATCTGACCTGATAATGAAGAAGATCGTCAGTAAAAGTTAGAAACTTGAAGTATAAATCTCACTGGGAGAAAAAAAGATTTTTATAAGCAAATGGGAAGGTGGACTAAGATGTCTTGCCGTTAATCTTGATTTCTTCTCAGCGATTTGCTCAATTCACTTGAAACGGTAACTTAACAGGAAGCATCTCAAGTTTTCGAGGACCATGAAATATTGACAGCGTGCAATCGATGTGACGCAATACACGCACTTTCGTCTTCACATAATGGTAACGGTATGCATCCTCGGGGATCTGCAGGATCAGTGCTTTATAACTGATACAGTTATCATTGTTCACTATACTGCAAATATCCATATAAGATCTTAGGATCTCGAGTATTTTTCAGAACATCTCTTTCTACTTACGTCTCGAATGGTTTTTTTCTACTAAATTCAATGGTATAACCGATGGTCAGATATGAGAACCTAATGTCTGTTGACATGGCGGGTGTCTTTTGGTAGACAGATGTTATCGATAACAAGTTGACATTGTTTTCTCTACCTAAACTACAGGAGTGGATAATATGAATTTACCTAAAACTGGAATAATTGGACTTGGTGTTATGGGTGGTGGTATTTGCCAGCGTCTTCTCGATTGTCGGGTACCTATGACAGGATTGGATATATCGCCGGAACGGGTGGCTCTTTTTAGTGAAAAAGGTTTGCAAGCGGCTTCGACTCCTTCCGAGGTTGTTACGAATTCTGATTTTGTGATTTTGAGTCTCAACCATTCAGATATTGTAGAGAATGTTGTCTTTGGTCCTGGAGGAGTAGTGGAAGCAGGCAGCTCAGGAAAAATGATTATTGACATGTCAAGCATCGATCCGGGGAGAACCAGAGCGATGGCAGAAAAACTACGGGATCAAACTGGTATGGCCTGGGTAGATGCTCCCTTGTCTGGTGGAGTGCCTGCTGTTGCCGGAGGAAATTTGGCAGTGTTTGCTGGTGGGTTACCGGAAGATTATGAGAAATCAAGGGAAGTAATGGCACACCTCGCAGCCAATTACACACATATGGGCCCTCAAGGGGCAGGACAAACAACTAAGCTGATTAACCAGGTGTTATGTGCCTGTAATTTTGCCGTTGTAGCCGAGGCTACCTGGCTAGCTCTCAAAGGTGGTGTCGCAGCAGATCGGATTCCAACAGCCCTTGCGGGGGGGCGAGCCGATTCCAGTATTATGCAAGAGTACATGGCTAAAATAGCAGCCAGAGATCTTACCCCCACGGGGCGGTTGGATAATATGTTGAAGGACCTGAGAATGGTCCAGAGCTTTGCTGACAAAGCAGAGGCGGCAATGCCTATAACTGGTCTAGTTACGGAAATTCATAGACAACTCTGCGCAAATGGTTGGGGGAGCGAAGATAACGCAGCGATTTTACAATTTTTTGAAGGGTCAACAAACAAAGGAGATAACGACTCGTAAATTCAGTATTAACCCCTTGAAATTTTCTGTACCTGTCTCTTGAGGGCTGTTGATGTTACACCTTAACATAGTCGAAAAAAAACTATTCCTAACAGAGCTTTCTGAACCTTATTATGGATAATTTGAAAAATATAGGTGTTGCCACCTCAACTGCCTATAATAAATAATCGCAGACTCTATCCAGCCTAAGGTTTAAGGCAATCACTTTGTTCAGCAGATCGGTTTGAATAAAGGCAGATTTTTTCACTGTATGTTCTGTATAGTTTTTGGCGTGAAGATTTTTGTGTAAAATTATTTATTGTCAAAGCAACAAAACCATGTTACCGATAACAAGAACAAGGTACAGTGATTATCTTTCCTATTTCACTGGGGGAAATTGCGATGTGAGATAGGCAATGGAGGTGAGTAACATGCATCGGATTTTAACCAAATTGTGGGGCATTATCGACGTAATTTTGGCAGTGATGATGATGGCAATGATTATTCTGGTCTTCACAAACGTTGTTTTACGTTACGGATTTTCTTCCGGCTTAAGGCAATCTGTTGAATTATCGCGTCTGGGGTTTGTCTGGGTGGTTTTACTTGGCGCTGTAACGGTTTTACACAGGGGCGAGCATCTAGCTGTTTCGGAATTCAGTATAGCCTTGTTCCCCAAAGCAGTACCGTACCTGAGGAAGGTAATATGGCTGGTTATTCTGGTATCTGTATCTATGCTTTGTTGGGGATCATGGCAACAAACCATCGCTAATTGGAATAATATCTCTCAACTGACGGGTTTACCGGCGGGTCTGTTTTACCTTGCTGGTGCTGTGTCTGGGTTCTTGATGTGTTTTGTTGCCCTGGCGCATATTGTCGGACCATTGGAACATGTTGAAGATAAGGATGGTGAGACATGACACTGTTTTTATTTCTTGGAGTCTTGCTGAGCAGTATCTTCCTGGGTTTACCCGTAGCGTTTGCCATGCTTCTCAGTGCAATGGCACTGATGATTCAAATGGACCTCTTCAGCGCCAATATTTTAGCTCAGTCGCTGATAAACGGTGTAAATAGTTTTCCCCTGCTGGCGATTCCGTTCTTCCTTGTCGCAGGCGAGGTGATGGCAAAAGGGGGACTTTCTACACGGATCGTCAGGTTAGCCAAAGCTTTGTTCGGGCACCGTAAAGGCGGTCTGGGTTATGTCGCCATTTTCGCATCTATTCTGCTGGCGGGGTTGTCTGGGTCTGCTGTTGCAGACGCTGCCGCACTGGTCAGTATCCTGAACCCAATGATGAGAAAAGCCGGATATCCCGTAGCACCGACAATGGGGCTTTTGGCGTCTGGAGGAATTATAGCTACAGTTATTCCACCCTCGCTTCCTTTGATTATCATCGGTGTTGCAGGCAACATCTCGATCATGAAACTGTTTCTCGGTGGCATTGTTCCCGGCTTGATGATGGGATTAGCCCTGGTTGTGGTCTGGTCACTGGTTATCCGCCAAGAAAATATTGAAAAAACCCCAAAAGCATCTCGCTCAGAACGCATTGCTGCGTTGAGAGAAAGTGTCTGGGCTCTACTGCTACCGGTAATTATTATCGGTGGTATTCGTTTTGGCATTTTCACGCCAACTGAGGCTGCGGTCGTCGCTGCTGTATATGCCATCGTAATCTCAACTGTGGTGTATCGCGAGCTCACCTGGCTTAGCTTTTACCGTCTACTTGTCACTGCTGCCCGCTCTACAGCCATGGTGATGTTTCTCCTCGGCTGTGCCATGGTCGCCGCTTGGTTGATAACTGTTGCACAACTTCCACAGCAACTGGCTCAACTCATGGGCCCGCTGGTTGAGCACCCAAAACTCTTGATGGCTACGATCATGATTGTTGTTATTTTGGTCGGCATGGTTATGGACCTTGGTCCCACAATTCTCATTCTTGTGCCTCTTTTTATGCCGATCATAAAAATAGCTGGAATTGATCCAGTCTATTTCGGGCTTATGTTCGTGATCAATACCTCTATTGGCCTGATTACCCCCCCCGTCGGAAATGTTCTGAATGTCGTCTGCGGTGTAGGTGGTGCACCAATGAGTGTTGCGGTTAAAGGTGTTTGGCCTTTTATCATTGTTTATTTAATGCTTTTGGCGATCTTTGTCGCCTTCCCGAGCATTATCATCGTACCAATGAATTTTATGATTGGTTAACCTAAACGGAGAAGATCTATGAAAAAACTATTTAAGATTGTGGGATTGGCTTCAGTTCTAACTCTAGCAGCGATGCCTGCTGTAGCTGCAACAACTCTCAAACTAGCTCATGCCGCCCCTGAATCGCATTCGATGCATGTTATGTCGGAATTCTTCAAAAAACAGATCGAGGCACGTTCCAATGGCAACATTAAGGTCAACCTGTTTCCTAACGGTCAGTTAGGTACAGATTCTCAGATGATTGATGGTGTTCGCTCTGGTATTGTAGATATCGAAATTTCAGGTCTGAACAACTTTACCGGTTTAGTACCTGAAGCAGCGGCGTTTACTCTTCCTTTTATGTTTCCTAATCGTGAGATCGCATACAAGGTTTTAGACGGTGAAGTTGGACAGAGTGTTTTTAAGAACATGGAATCATTTGGCCTCAAAGGGTTGGGATATCCTGAAAACGGTTATCGCAACATGTCGAACAATCGTGGCCCAATCCGTACCCCCGCTGACCTTACCGGCCTTCGGATGCGCGTTAACAACTCGCAGGCATTAAACAACATGTTTAACCTTTTGAAAGCTAATCCTCAGCAGATCCCTGTGGCTGAGCTTTACACTGCACTGGAAACTGGAGTGGTTGACGCACAGGATCATCCCATTGCTGTTGTGTTGTCTTTCAAATTCTATGAGGCACAAAAATACCTCTCATTGACTCAGCATGCCTATTCACCACTGACCATGGTAATGAACCTTAAAAAATTCGAAGGTTTGAGTGCAGAAGAGCAGAAAATTGTTATGGACGTTTCTGCAGAAGCAATTGCTAATCAGCGCGCTCAGAATATTGCAGGTGAAAAAGATATGATCGCTGAGCTAGAGAGCCATGGTATGACAGTCAATAGCGATGTGGATGGGGCAGCTTTTCAAAAGGCAGTTAAACCTGTCTGGACCACCTTTATTGATAAGAACGGCGATGTTTTGATCAATGCAATTCTCGAAGCATCAAAGTAATGGGAAGTAAGGTTTACAAATGATAAATATGCCAGCAGAAAATCAACACCGTTTTGCTGCCATATTTATCTTCTTACATTCAGAATTTTCCAATTAATGATAGAGCCCAGGTTCAGTAGGCTGTATTTCACCTTGAGCTTAAAGGAACAGTATGATGGATAGTTTGGAACGTCTTAAAGCAGCTATTTCTCACCAGGAGTCTGACCACGTACCGTATGATCTTGCAGGAACAACGGTTACAAGTATTTCGGGTGAAGCTTTTAAAAAGGCAATGGCTTTCAGGGGATTACCCACCGATTTTAATGAATCCCAAACTGTTGATGTAATTTCAAACATTATTATACCGCCTGATCAGATTCTAAAGAAACTGCATGTAGATACCAGAAGAGTCGGCATTGAGAGAACGCTCAACCTGGTGAATATAATGGAAGTGAACGGAACGCTCTCTCAATTTACAGATCAATATGACTGCTTATGGGCTTTTGATAGCATGAGCGACCATTATTTTAACCAGAAAGAATTTCCGTTTGAACATTGTTCAACGATTAAAGAAGCTGCAGACAAACTCGATTTTCCTGATTTTAATAATCTTCGTGATCATATATTCACTCTATTTGACTCTCAGCTTGAAACTCTTGGTACCTCTGCCTGGATTGCTGATCGCTGTTGCGCGGGTCTCAGCGAAATGGCATTTCGTTTTCGGGGTTACCAGAATTTTTACCTTGATCTAGCCATGGATGGGGCCAGTGCAAGAAAAATGTTAGAGAAGATTGCTGACCACAAAATAGCCTATTGGGAGGTTGTTGGAGATTACATCCTGGCCCGTGGGCTGGAAGATCATATCCCCGTTATTGCAGAGGCTGATGATCTCGGTGTTCAGAATACCCTGCTTGTCTCGAAAAAGATGATGGATGAGATAATCTTTCCGCCGCTGGCTCGTCTCTTAAAGGCGATAAAGACCAAAATGCCCTGGGTGAAAATATTTTTTCATTGCTGTGGATCTATTAAACCACTCATACCTGATTTTATCGATATGGGTATAGATATCCTGAATCCGGTACAGTACACGGCAAAAAATATGGATTTGGCCGAACTGAAGAAAGAGTTTGGCAAGGAGCTTACTTTCTGGGGAGGTGGTCTTGATACCCAAACTGTATTGTCGTCCGGAACTCCAGCTGAAGTCGAAGCTGAGGTAAAGAGAACAATAGATATTCTGGCACCCGGTGGAGGGTTTGTTTTTGTGCCGGTACACAACATTCTGGAGGATGTTGCACCAGAGAATTTCTGGGCCATGTGGGATGCATGGCATACTCACGGTAAATATTAGTTGTACGCCGTTTCCAAGAACCCTGTGCCATCCCTCTCTGAAACCCACACCTTTTTAATTTTTTTGTTTTTGTCGCAGTGCAGTGCGGCAAAAAAGGAAGCTTAACTTGACTTGCAATAAACGCAATCCCACAATGGCTGATGTGGCTCGTCGTGCAGGTGTCTCTGCGATGACAGTTTCTCGTGCCCTGAAAGGCAGTGAATCGGTCACCCTTGAGACACACGGAAAAATTATGCTTGCTGTTGAAGAATTGGGTTATGTGCTCGATCTCACTGCAGGAGCTCTTTCTTCTAAGAAGACAGGATTCATCTCTGTTGTTATCCCATCATTAAACAATTCCAATTTTTCTGAAACGGTACAGGGCATCTCTGAAACGCTCGATTCTGAAGGTAAACAGATTCTTCTTGGTTATACAGGGTATAGTCTTCAGCGGGAAGAGCACCTTGTGCAAACCATGTTGCAACGACGACCTGAAGGGATCATCTTGACAGGGGGTGAGCACACTGCCCGTACGCGTCATTTACTGGAGATGACCAATGTGCCGGTGATTGAACTCTGGGATTTACCCACGCAGCCGATCAATCATGTAGTCGGTTTTTCCAATGCTGCAATGATGGAAGATATGGTAGCTCGACTGGTATTTCTCGGATATCGACAAATCGCATTCATCGGAGGAGGGGAGAATGGTGATTTTCGGGGAATTGATCGTAGAAGAGGATACGAAAGAGCTATCAAAACCCTTGGGCTACCAAGAGCCCATGTTGTTTCTATGGGCACGCCACCAATATCGATCAGGCACGGAGGACCGGCTGTTATTCAGCTGAAAGACGAGTGGCCTGGAGTGGAAGCAGTGATCTGCGTATCTGATCTATGCGCCGTAGGTGTTATTATGGAGTGCCATCGAAATGGCTGGACAGTTCCTGATCGTCTGGGGGTTGCGGGGTTTGGTGATTTTGAAATATCCCGTCACAGTTGGCCATCCATCACAACCATTGCGGTCAACTGCCCGGAGATAGGTCGCCAGGCGGGGACATTGATGCTTAAGGCTATTGAAGAGGGGAAGTCCGGGACTCTGTATCCCTCTCAATGTTTGACAATTCCCCATTCCGTTATTGAAAGGGGAAGTACCCGAAAAATTGGTTGATTACATCAGGTAAAAGCAAGTTGTACCTTCATGTTGGCTGAGCGATCGTTCGCAGCTTCGAAGGCGGCGACTGCTTCATCAACCGAGTAGACTGCGGTAAGTATCGGCTCAAGAGGTAAGCGGCCAGCATTAATCAAGCTAACTGCCCAGGCGAATTCTTCGTGAAAACGAAATGTCCCGCATAACTCTATCTCTTTGGTTACAAGAGAGTTTAGAGGAAGTGTAACCTCTCCACCAAGACCTAACTGAATCAGGCGACCGAGTGGCCGAATAACTTCAAGCGCGGACCTTAATGCATGTTCATTACCTGAAGCTTCGATTACCACATCGAAGGTCCCTTTCCCTGCACTATAAGAACTAAGTTCATCCGCATGAGTCGCAACATTAATGGTCCGGTCTGCACCGACTTGACTGGCACAGATAAGTGCCGTGTCCTCCACGTCTGTTGCAACAACCTCAAGAGCACCATGCATCTTTGCGACGGCAACAACGAGAACACCAATTGGTCCAGAACCGGTAACAAGGACCTTCTTGCCGAGCAAGTTACCGGCACGTCTTATAGCATGCAGCGCAACCGACAGCGGTTCAGCAAATGCGGCTTCAGTTGCTGATGTTTTTTCACCAAATACGTGGCATTGTAGAGCGTTGGCAACATGCTGCTGGCTAAACGCGCCCTGCACATGAGGAAACCGCATGGCACTGCCATAGTATCTCATATCTAAACACTGATTATATTGTGCTTTCTCACAATATTCGCATGAGCCGCAGGGCTGGCTTGGGTTGACCGCGACTAGATCGCCAACTGCCATCCCTTTTACATCCTGACCAAGTGTTGAAATTCGGCCTGCAACCTCATGCCCGAGTATCATCGGTTCCCTGATTCGAACTGTGCCAAAACCACCGTGATTATAATAATGCAGATCTGAACCGCAGATACCACCTGCCTCAATGTCAATGGTAACGTCACCATCTCCCATGGTTGGCTGGTCATTTTCAACGATCCGCAGGTCCCTTTCTCCATAACAGATGACAGATTTCATTTATCGTTCCTCTATACGACCGGGGTTAATAGTGCCCGTCCGGTAAAATGGGCTTCGAGGTTGTCACAAACCAGCTTCCCCATAGCCTTACGGGTTTCGATGGTGCCGCTAGCATGATGAGGTTGTAGCATTACATTGTCCAGCTCGAGAAATCGGCTATCCAGCTGAGGTTCTCCCTCGAACACATCCAGTGCAGCAAACCCCAATGCTTTGCATTCCAGAGCACTGATCAGAGCGTTCTCATCAATATTAGAGGCTCTGGACACATTCAATATCATTCCTTCCGGCCCCAGTGCTTCGATTACCTCTTTGTCAACTATATGGTGAGTAGTCGGCCCACCGGTTACAGTGACAAAAAGAAAATCCGAGTGCTCCGCCAGAGCTCTAGCGTCTTTTATGTATGTCAAGTCGGTAGCATATTCCTGTGGTTGTAAATCTGAGTAGGCAATATCCATCTCAAAGGCAGCACATCGCTTGGCAATCTCGAAACCAATCCTGCCTAACCCCAGGATGCCAACACGTTTGCCAAAAACCCTGTTTTTCAGAGGAAATAAACCTTTATCTGCCCAAGATCCAGAACGTACCCATGCTTCCGCACCTATAATCCCCCGTGATGCCGCCAGCATCATGGTGACCCCAAAATCTGCAACATCTTTGGTTAAAACATCAGGGGTGTTGGTGACGCGGATACCACGCTCACGAGCTGCCACCAGGTCAACCGCATCATATCCAACGCCATAGACGGAAATGATCTCAAGATTCGGTAATGCCTCTATTAATTTTCTGCTCAGACCAAGTTCACCCCGGGTTGCGACACCCCGGATACACTCTGAACATTGGGCAACAAATGTATCTTTATCCTCTGCCTCAAAATATGGGTGAAGAATAAAATGTTTTTCTAGTGCTTCCATGTCCCAGGCAGGGTATGGCCCAATTTGTAAAATATCTATCTTTTTCATTGATGTCTCCTTGATATCACAAAATAGCTTGACAGGAATGTCCCTTTTTACTTAATGTTATCGATAACAATGATTATCGCAAGTTAAAAATCAATTAAAGACATAGTACAGGAGGAAGTTTATGGATACTCTTAAGTTATTTGATCTTACCGGGTGCCGTGCCTTGGTTACTGGCTCGAGCCAAGGTATTGGTTTTGAACTGGCGCGGGGGTTAGCCGGTGCCGGTGCAGAAGTGATTCTCAATGGTCGGAATGCTGATCGATTGTCTAATGCCACCAAAGTGCTTCGAGGGGAAGGGGCGACTGTTCATGAGCTGGGTTTTGACGTTACCGATCCTGAAATAGTAAAAGACGCTATCGATACATTTGAGGCAAAAACGGGGTCTATTGATATTCTCATCAACAATGCAGGTATGCAGTTCAGAGCACCGTTGGAAGAATTCCCCGTTGAACGTTTTGAAGAATTAATGAGGCTTAACTGTAACGGCCCCTTTTATGTCGGTCAGGTGGTAGCTCAGCACATGATTCAAAGAAAGGCAGGCAAAATTGTCAATATATGCTCTGTTCAGACGGCTCTGGCACGTCCCTCCATCGCTCCCTACACAGCATCAAAAGGTGCTCTTGCTAATCTTACAAAGGGCATGGCAACTGATTGGGCTCAGTATGGTATCCAGGTAAATGCGCTTGCACCCGGGTATTTTAAAACCGAATTGACGGCGGCCCTGGTTGCAGATGAGGAGTTTACCGCCTGGCTCAGTGCCAGAACTCCTGCTCGTCGCTGGGGAGATGTGAGCGAACTTGTTGGTGCATGTATCTTTCTCAGTTCAGCTGCATCAAGTTTTGTAAATGGACACATATTGTATGTCGATGGCGGGATTACAGTTTCACTTTAAAGAACGGCCAATAGTGGTTGTCATGGGCGTTAGGGGTTGTGGAAAATCTACCAACGGGGCTGCTCTGGCCAAACGGCTTGTTCTGCTATTTTTAGATGATGATGATTGCCACCGTTACCAGTGTCGCCCGAATGCCAATGATACTGCCCACCGATTACGATGCGGTCCGGGCTGCCATCCTGACCTGCAATATACTGGATTTCAGTGCGGTCCGGTTGGTGATGATCAGGGATACCCTGCATCTCAGCGATTTAATTGTCTCGGAATCGCTGGTTGAAGAGCTATCAACCAGAGACACGGTAACCTCTGTTGCGGGACCGTTTGAAATGGAATTCGATGAAAACGGTACCATCCAGCCGTTATTTTAAGGATGTCAAAGCCAAAGGAGAAAAGGGTCATGACAGATGATAAAAAATTGATGGTGACGGTTATTCTTCACCACGATCAATCCAAAACATTGGAAGAGATCATGGATCACCTTCGTGCGACCGGCTTCTATCGGGATTTTCCACCGGCAGGTTCGGAGCTGGTTTCCTGGGTGGTGGCGATGTCCTATGGGTTTGTTATTAATTTGCGGCTGGAGCCTGATGCGCTTCGCAGCCTTAACAGGTTCATGGAGGAGAAGGCCTGGGGCGCTTTCAGGTATGAGGTGTATCCATCCTATGATTTTGAACCGATTGCCAAAAAGCTGAAGTCAGAACATAGCTGAGAACAGGCCACGCCTTAAACAGTGCATTCAGCTGCGTGCTCATAGGAAGAGAAAAGACTGTTCTCGATACAGCCTCGAAGAGAATCTGACCATCAAACGCTAATCAACACTCATAGATGTTTGTTCTCGGCGTACGTGAAGGATTCTCGTCATATGAAGAGGCGGGAGGGATCCTGTCAAAGCTCTTTGGCGCTAGCGCTATGCCTTTGTTAGAGCTTGTGAGTCCTGACGCCATCAAAGATTATATATCCGGTTTATTATTAGGTACTGAAATTCAGGAAGCAGTGAAAAGCGGATTTGGTCTTGATGTCAGCCCGGTGATATGTGGTTCAGCCGATCTTGTAAAACGATACAATAAGGCCCTTGGAATCTGTGGAATCAGGACAGAACCGGGACCAGACAACCTTGCGGCCTTTGGACTTTTTCGTATTGCAGCAGCTGCGAAATTACTCTAACGACCCCCTGTTGTGTCCATCGATTATCGCCCATCAATAAGTCGTAAAAAGATAAATTTCGAGTAGCTGCATGTGTCACTATACTGAGTCAGAAATCATTCAGAATCGATTACTTTGTTTTATGTAACCCCCGTCATTAAAGCGGTGAAAAGAGCCTTTCCCAGTAATATCACAGCCAGTGTTGCCAGTACCAAAAGTACGACTTTTTTGTAGGTTTGTGGATTGCTGCCGTCAAACTTCCGGGAGCCTATCCATATGCCGAGAAACAAGGCGGGCAGAACCCAGATGAAACGAACCAGAATGGTATAGTTTACAAGCCCCTGACCTGATCCCACTAATACCGCATAACTATCGGTGGTAAAAAACAAGGCAACAAGAGAGGCCCGTACAGTGGCTACTTTGATTCCTGTACCGAGGAGAAAAATTATTGCCCACATACCACCCATCGCCAGGAGACCATTCATAAAACCCGACACGGTCCCAATCAAGAACCAACCCCTGGGTCCGTTCCTGACAGCGATAGATCTGCCTGTCGCAGTCAATATAACCGCTATCAGCAGCAAGATCGCTGCGACTGCTCTCATCGGCTCAACCGCCACCCATAGCAATAGAAATTGGCCAAGCGGAATAAACAGTACCGATCCAGCGAGGATAGAAAAGACCATCCTCCAGTTCACATCCTGCCAGACATTTTTTGCCATCTGCAGGCTGGCCACAATCTCCAGAAGTAATGCCAGTGGCACCACCTGGCGTGTGGGAAGGAAAAGTGAGGCCCCCGCTACCACGATTGCCGAGAAACCAAAACCCGCATACCCGCGTATGATTGAAGCGGCCAGGATAATAAATGATAGTGCCAGCAATTCGCTGCTGCTCAAGCCGGTTGCTTCCAGCGAAACCGTTTGAATGAGATCGTGTATCAAATCCACTGAAGATAATGAGATTGGTTTGATAATAAATTATCTTCTGCGTGAGGGTCGGCTTCGAGTGGTCCCACCTTGCGGTCGGGATCGTTGCTGACCGAAGTCAGTTCTATTCGTGTGCAGGCCGCCTGAATAAAAATGAGTGTGGTCAGAAGAATACAGATGGGACAGAATTTATCGACCAATGAGCGTCTTTGGGAATGAAATCTGTTCTTACTATCACGAGTATCATCCATGCTCTTTTTCCGGGAAAGTATGCCAGTATGGTCTGATTGCAGTGAGTGTGCTTTTGGTTGACTTTCTAGGTGATTGAATACAGCAAGATGCGCGGATAGTCAAATAAAGGAGGTAACCAGTTGATCCCTTATTGTCATATCTGATCATTATAAATTCTCACTGGTACAATCCTATATCCGTTACTATAATTCATGAGTAGTTGTTCTGTCATACGTCCAGAGAGGGTTGGTGTTTAGAAAGGATCGGTGAGTGAATTTCAAACCCAGGGGAGCAGGTTCGTGATCCTGAGATTGAACTGGATGAAAAAAAAATAGTCAAAACAAAGGAGACAGGCATGGCCATAATAACTCGAAGGGGTGATCAGATTGAGACGATAGGGGATTTGCCCGAAATTGGAATAAAAGCTCCGGATTTTTCGCTGGTTAAAACTGATCTTTCCGAATGTGGTTTGAAGGATTTTGCAGGAAAGACGGTCATACTCAATATTTTCCCAAGTATAGATACTCCCACCTGCGCGCTCTCGGTTCGCAGGTTCAATAAGGAGGCGGCAGATATCAAGAATACGGTTGTTCTTTGCATCTCCCCGGACCTGCCGTTTGCCCATTTGCGGTTTTGTGAAACCGAAGGAATAGATAATGTGGTATCGCTCTCCACCTTTCGTTCAGCAGCTTTTGGAGAAACATATGGAGTCACGCTGATCACGACGGGGCTCAGAGGATTACTTGCTCGAGCCATCGTCGTGGTAAATGAAGAAGGAACGGTCAAATATACGGAGCTTGTCCCTGAACTGTCGCAAGAACCTGACTACGGGGCGGCATTGGAGGCTATCTGAAGATTCTATACCAGAGATATCAGGCAGGGGAAACGGTTTAAGCGTTTAACCGGTTGTGGGCGTTAATGAATATTTAGTGACAACCACAACTAACTTGTAAGACTCTTCGAGCAACAGGGAGGTGCTCTACGCATTTCAAGAAGGTTTTTCTTCTATAATCTCTATATCATAGAGCAGTGACAGGGCCTGAGTCTCTTCGATCGGCAAAAAAACACCGTTCTCTTCCTCTCCATAGTGCTGTTTTAACCGATTCTCAAGTTCCAGGTTCAGGTCGAAAACCCCAAAGCCCTTCATGCGCCATTCAGAGAAAAGTGCTTTTTCAACCGCGCCAAAGCTCACCAGTTTGATATCCAGGTGCCTTGGGTCTTTGGCTATTCGAAAAAAGGTCTCATTGACCGCTTCAAAATCACCTTCAAGAAACTGAAGGAAATGCGAATGGGTTGCAAGTAATGCTCCGTTTACTCCATCGGTACGATTCTGGTTCAGGCTCGTAAAAAGGATATCCCTCAGGTTTTCCTTGGTGATGGGGCCTGTTGATGTGCTCTTGTATATGAGTCTGTACATTGTCGATATACTCTCTTATTGTTATCCGGGCTGACATCATCCCGATTATTGTCTGATCAATTCCGCTCGCTTTATCTGTTATAATACCCGAATCTGCTTTATACCGAAACAGTGGTTTTTACAGATTGGCAAAAAAAAAGGATATTGATTTGAAAATGAGTTACTATAATAATGTTAATGGATTATCAACAACCTATACCATACTTTCTTTACATTTAGATCAAACATTTTATCAAGAGGTCAACATGCATTACCCTCGCATTATTTTACAGGTGATTTTCGGGTTCCTGATTTTGCTTCCAATGGCTGTGTCTGCGCAAGAGACGCAGGATAACAGCAAACGTTTTGGCCCCCCGGTCGGATGGTCAAGTTTTGTCCGTGGCGGTGCTGTATATCAGTTTGATACGGATCTTGATGACGGAGGCAGCTATAACGCCAAACGATTTTCCGTTCAGGCCGGCCAGAGCTATAGCTGGGATCCGCGCACCAGTGTTTCCCTTGCGCTCGGTTACAATTATGACGGTTATTCTTTTTCACAGGGAGCCGGTATCGCGGCGATTACTCCATGGGAAGATATACACTCAGTCTCTTTGGGACTGCCAATGCGCAAGGGGATCGGTGAAGACTGGTCCGCATTCCTGATACCATCCATTCGATCAACTGGAGAAAGCGGTTCAACTTTTGACGAAACCATTACCGGTGGTGTCTTGACAGGATTTTCCTATCGGTTTGGGGACCGTTTGACCATAGGGCCCGGGATTGGGGTCGTCTCCCAGCTTGAGGACTCTGCAACTGTTTTTCCTGTTATCATCATTAACTGGAAGATTACTGACAAACTCAGCCTCGAAACCGGGCGCGGACTCGCAGCCACCCTGGGTCCTGGTTTGACGCTTAACTACCAGGCGAATCGAGAATGGAATTTTGCCATTGGCGGTCGCTATGAAAAATTACGATTCCGTCTTGATAAGGATGGAGCTGTTCCAGGGGGCATCGGTGAAGATAAATCTTTCCCCGTTTTTGCCAGCTGCACTTACAGTGTCAGTCCCAAAACAGCGGTCAGCCTTATTGGCGGCGTCGAGTTCGGGGGTGAACTTGTGTTAGAAGACAGTGACGGTAACCGAATAAGAAAAGAATCGTCTGATCCTGGAGGATTTTTGGGATTTACCTTCGGTATCAGGCTGTGATATTTCTGAAAGCACCCTTGGCTGGCGGGAATCCATTGCAGTATGCCTGAAACGGAGCGTCATAGTAATAAAATTGTAAAAGAGGACACATGAATAAGATCATTCTGGGCATATTATCTGTAATACTGTCAGGGTGTTCCGGTTACCCTAAAAACATCACTCCGGTAAAAAACTTTGAGATAAATAAATACCTGGGCACGTGGTACGAGATTGCCCGTCTTGATCATTCTTTTGAACGCGGGCTTGAAAAAGTGACTGCAGAATATTCAATTCGTGACGATGGGCGCGTCCTCGTTAGAAATCGTGGGTTTTTACCCGAAAGCCAAGCGTGGAAGGAAGCTGAAGGCAAGGCGTACTTGGCCCGGGAGAGCGATGAAGGCTATCTGAAAGTTTCTTTCTTCGGCCCTTTTTACAGCTCATACGTTATTTTTGATCTGGATACGGTAAATTATCAGCATGCCTTTATAACTGGTCCGAGTACGTCGTACCTCTGGTTCCTCTCACGTTCGCCAAATCCGGATAAAAAAATTCTGGCCCGATTTGTCGAAAAAGCAGAGAAACTCGGATATCCAACCGACGAATTGATTTACGTGAAACACGATTGATAGCCTGGTACTGAGGGTGCTGATTTTATTTTTCAGTCTCCTGCGGCAACATCGAGAAGCTGAAGATTAGTAGTAATCAAATAAAATAATGCTTTAGATCTCCATAAAAAGTGTGTCATGAAAATTTTAAGAATTAAAGAAGACACAGCCTCCATAGCCTCTGAAATCAAGAACGCCTATATCGATTTCAGCAAAATGACCGTTTCTATTGTGGCAGTTGTCACAGATGTGATCAGAGAAGGTAAACCGGTTATTGGTTATGGGTTTCATTCCAATGGCCGTTACGGCCAGGGGTGTCTTTTAAGAGAGCGATTCATCCCCCGGTTGATCGAAGCAGAACCCGCCGGTCTCCTCGATGATAAGCGTGACAACCTCGACCCTTTCAAGATTTGGGATACCCTTATGCAGAAAGAGAAACCCGGCGGTCATGGTGAGCGATCCGTCGCTGTTGGGGTTCTTGATATGGCTGTCTGGGACGCGGTGGCCAAAATAGAGGAGAAACCGCTGCACCGGCTGCTGGCTGAGCGTTTCACGGAGGGCACGGCTGGGGAAGAGACATTTGTATATGCTGCTGGCGGTTACTACTACCCGGGTAAAGGGGAAGATGAGCTGGTGCGGGAAATGCGAGGCTATCTTGAGCAGGGGTATGAAGTTGTAAAAATGAAGATTGGCGGGGTCTCCCTGGCTGATGATATGAAGCGTATCGAGGCGGTATTGAGGGAACTGGAGAATCATGGGGATGGCAGCAAAACACCGGGAAACCGTCTGGCTGTAGATGCCAATGGCCGTTTTGACCTGGCTACAGCCCGTGACTATGCCCGGGAGCTCGAGCCTCTGGAACTCTTCTGGTTTGAAGAGGCAGGTGATCCGCTGGATTATGCCCTGCAGGCTGAGCTGGCGCGAGAATATATGCCGTCATTTGCCACAGGAGAAAACCTTTTTTCGCATCAGGATGTTGCTAACCTGCTGCGCTACGCAGGATTGAGGGCTGACAGGGACTATCTCCAGATGGATCCGGCCCTGGCTTACGGGTTGGTTGAGTACCTGCGGATGTTGAAGGTTCTTAAGCAACACGGATGGTCTCCGAGTCGCTGCATTCCCCACGGTGGGCACCAGTTCGCGCTGCATCTTGCCGCCGGCCTCGGGTTAGGCGGAAATGAGTCCTATCCAGGCATTTTTCAGCCTTTTGGAGGCTTTGCCGACAATACTCCGATTACGAAAAGCAGGATCGGGTTGACGGACATTCCGGGGGTCGGGTTTGAGGCAAAAGCAGCCCTGATCGATCTGTTTTATGACTCCTTCGGTAAAGGGCAATCATAACGTTATTCCCTTCTCGTGGGCATGTGAGGGAGATATGCCTAAGCAGTCCGCTAATTGAGCGCAGCCATCCGGCTCAGGAAATCAGTCGGTGAGCTGTAATCGATCATACGAATATCGGTTCTTTCTTCACCCTTAGAATTGATAAATATAACCGTTGGAACTCCTTTAACATCAAATCTGTCTATTAACTTCTCATAGGCTGGATTTGCTCCTTTTGTCAGATCAATTTTGAGCATGATGAATTGGTGTGATTGATTAACGACTTCCTCATCCCTGAAAGTGCTTATATCCAGCTCTCTGCATGGTGCACACCAGGCAGCGTAGAAGTCTATGATGACTGATTTACCTTGTTCCCGTGCCTGTTCAAGTATGGAATTATTGTATGTTTCCCAGGACACACCAGGACCACGGTTCAGGTATGTACCGGTTATAAACAGAGCAATGGTGATGCAGGCAATACCGAGTGTTATTCGGAGTTTCTTGAAACCCGGTGATAGAGAACTGGATTTTTCAAACCAGCCAAGATGGACCCCTGCACCCAGTGCAATTGAGGAATATATTGCGGTGATCAGTGCTTCAGAGACAAGCGGTCGGATGAAATATGCGGACATGGCTATCAGGACCCAACCCATCAGCTTTTTCACCCAGAGAAGCCATTCACCCGAGCGGGGAAGTTGCTCTATCCTGCCTGAAAAAACTGCAAGAAAAAATAATGGTAAGCCCATACCAAGGCTGAGAATAAAAAATACCATAAACCCGAACCACATCTGTCCAATTGCAGCTATCCAGGTAAACAGACCGATCACGAAGGGACCAATGCAGGGTGCTGCAACGATACCCAGGGTTAATCCCATAAACAGGCTGCCGCCATATCCACTATAGGTGTTGGAAGCCGCGCCAGTGAGGCTGGTGGGCAGGCGGAGCTCCCATAAGCCGAATAAGCTTGAAGCAAATAGCACCAGGATAGCAGCGATACCGATCAATATAAAAGAGTTTTGGAGAAGAGCGCCAAGAAGACCACCTGTCAGGGCAGCGATAACACCGAGAACTGAATTGGTTGTAGCCAGACCGAGGATATAGCTGATACCGTGTATTGCTGTTTTTCCTTTACCGCTTCCGGATCTGCCACCAAAATATGAAACGGTTATCGGAATAAGGGGATAGATGCAGGGGGTGAGGTTCAGGGCGATACCGCCCAGAAAAACTCCTCCCAGGATTAAGAGCAGGTGCAATCCGGTCGGCACTGCTACAGAGCCACTGGAAGTACCTGATGCTGGTCTGTTGAGAAAATCGACTGATGATACCGGAAGTCCACGCTGCTGCCACTGGGGATATCCTTCCGGGTACCTGTATACATTGTTATAACCAAGCGATACGGCCACCCGGGCCGCTGAGTCGCTGCGGACTCAAGTGAGGCCCGCTCAGTAGAAGATTAAGATCCGGTCCTTGTCAGGCCCGAGCAATTGGGCCAGTGCATTGCGCTCAATTAACCTTGAAAACCAGGTAGGTTCCATAGAAAAGTGGCGTGCACCTTTTATAGAGCCGCTGTGAAATTCCCAGTCCTGCCTGGTATCAACCAAAAGAATACTCTCAGCCTTGCCCTGGTAGAGCTCCCAGAGTGTATCAACGTCAATAAGGCGATAGCCACCGCGCTCCGCTTCCTGACGAACCAATAGACCGGGGTCCTCGGCCGACAATGCAGTTAAAACCATGAGACTGGAAAGGCAGAGCGTTACGAGAAAGAGCCCCAGATTTATTACCCTGTGCTTCATGAAATACTCCCGTTTTGGCCGGTGATTAACGCTTGATCAAAGCCCTGACATCACTTGACTGTCTCAGCGATCCGAATGCGGACTGTTATACCCTGTCATAATCAGGGTTATTCTATTTGACCACACCTCAATTATACCATGTTCTCTCAATGATTAAATTAATGATCTTTGCATGATTTATAACGATCTTCAGCCGTTGATAGTAAGCAATAATGCTATCGGATACCATATCAAATCTATTTGAAATTTCAGTGAATAGCGATTTTAATGTTAAATCAGAAGTCATTGTATCTGGGTTTGCATAGATGATCATCGAAAAAAATATGGCATCCGAAGGGATAAACAAAATGACAGTTTTGAATGAATTGCAGCGTATGGCGGAGGAAAACTATAAAGCATTTAATAGTAAAATAATTCCAACAAAGCAGACGACCCTGGGTGTCCGAGTGCCCATTCTTAGAAAAATAGCAAAACGGATAGCAAAAGAAGAACCAATTGAATTTATCGGGTCAGATAAACAGAACATCTATGAATTGATAATGCTTGAAGGAATGGTTTTATCCTATATGGATAAATCGTTTACCGAGCTGTTACCTTTCACAGAGGCGTTTTTGGACAAAGTCGATAACTGGGCACAGATAGATTCAACAGTTGGCGATTTCAAAAACATCGGAGGCGAGAAAAAAGACGTCCTGGCTGTTGTAAAGAAATGGCTGAAATCGGACAGAGAATTCATTGTACGTGCCGGGCTGGTTATCCTGCTTGCGCGCTATGTGGAAAAAGATAATTTGATGATGATCTTTGATTTGTCTCAAGGTGTTGAGCATACCGGATACTATGTACATATGGGAAATGCCTGGCTTATATCAGTCTGTATGGCTAAATTTCCAGAAGAAACAATGGTTTTTTTCAAGAGCAATAACCTGGACGATAAGACCCATAATAAAGCTATCCAGAAATCCCGCGAAAGTTTTCGGGTTTCTAAAGAGCATAAAACAATAATTAACCACATGAAAAGAAGGTGATTACCCCAGAATCACATGAAAAATCGCAGAGGTTGGCTTCAATATAATGTTTACTCCAGTTGAAATGGATAGTTTCAATATAATTTTACAAGAGGAATAAAACATGCCCTGGGTACCCTGGATCCAAATCGAAGAAGATGACTCTTCTAAAGAAGAAGTGAGACAGTTATACAAGAATGCTCAAAATCCGATAACAGGTGAAATTCCTGACCTTGTCAGACTCACAAGTTTAACCCCAGAGGTTTCAAATCATTTAGATAATTTATGTTCAGCGGTTTATAAAAATGTTTCAGGCTTGACTGTTCGTGAAAAAGAAATTGCCGCACTGGTTACATCATCCTTCGTAGGATGTGTCCATTGAACAACAAGTCATACTGAGGCCCTCGGTCGAGTGGCCAGAAATAAAGAATTTGCGATACAGGTTGCAGAAGATTATACCAAGGCGAAATTGACTGATCGGGAACAGCTCATTGCCGATGTCACCGTTAAAATTACCCGGTCGCCGGACGCATGCAGCCCTGCGGATATAAAAAACCTCAGAGATGAAGGGTTTTCAGACAAGGATATCGTAAGCTTAGTTGAGATTGTTGCCTATCAAAATATGAGCACGCGAATATTTGAATCACTGAGTTCAATCCACTAAACGATAGTGACCGTATCTCGAGCTGACATTTCTTGTATCGAAGTTTTGGGCTCTTCCGGTAGACAAGTAAATTGAATTTATCAATAAAGTGAGGGGACTGATTTTATTTTTCTGCCTCCAGAATCGTGGACAGATTGTTTTTCACAAAAAACGTGAAAAAAACCAGTCCCCTCGACACCCTATAGAAAAATTTAATCTGTCTCCCGTTGCAAAATCGAGAAGCTGAAGATTAGTGCTAATCAGATAAAAGGTTAATTAATAGATCAAATAGATATTTCTTAACTGCGGCCCATCTTAAGCACATAACTTTCTGATAGCCTTCAGCCAAAGAGGATTAATTTATTGAACAAGTTTTACAATATAATTATAGTGTAATTATGGATAGGATAGGTTTTGAGTGGGACAACAAAAAGGCTGAAGATAATTTAAGAAAGCATGGGGTTACATTCGCAGAAGCCCAAAGCGTGTTTTTCGATGATAAGGCTATTCAATTTTGGGACGATACTGATTCTGACAAAGAACAAAGGTTTCTTATGTTGGGCTTGAGTAGCAAACTTCGCATTCTCCTTGTTGTCCATTGTTTTCGTGAAAATGATTCTACAATTAGAATCATTTCAGCTCGAAGGGCAACAAAGAAAGAAATGAATGAATATCCGGGAGATTAGATATGAAAAAAGAATACGATTTATCTAAAATGAAAAAGCGTAAAAACCCATTTGCGAAACAACTAAAAAAACAAGTCACAATTCGAATGGGGGTCGATATAATTGATTATTTCAAAAATATGTCAGAAGAAACAGGCATACCTTATCAAAATCTCATCAATTTATATCTTCGGGAATGTGTAACATCGCAACGAAAACTATCCTTTCAATAACAAATAATAAAAGAAGAATTTATTGAACCTCTTGAACTAACACCTTATGCTGTTGCAAAGGGAACAGGTATACCCCAGACTGCCCTTGGAGAAATATTGAAAGGAAAAAGAAATATTTCAGCTATTAATGCTCTGAAATTATCAAAATATTTTGGAGTATCCGAGAGCTTTTTTATTAACATTCAAACCAGGTATAACTTAGATTTTGCAAAAGAAAAGGCAAAGAAACCTCTTTCAAAGATCATTCCTTTTCAAAGTCCAAATCAAAATACCCAGGAAAAGAAAACTAAACTAATGATCAGGAAATCCACATAATGGATCGTCAGCTAAAGAAATCACAGCCCCATAGAAGATACAACCCACTCACCGGAGAGTGGCTGCTTCTTTCTCCCCAGCGGACCCAGCGACCCTGGCAGGGCAAAACAGAAGGTGCAGTAGCTGATTCCGGCAAGGAATATGATCCGGACTGTTATCTGTGTCCGGGAAACGCGCGGATGCAGGGTCAAAGGAATGAGGATTATCAGGACACTTTTGTTTTCAACAATGACTTCCAGGCGCTGATTGAGTCTGACCTTCAGTATGAGGACAGCGAGGATGGCTTGTTTTGCCAAGAGTCCGTGGCGGGAACCTGCAGGGTGATCTGTTTTTCCAAACGCCACGACCTGACACTTGCTGAAATGGAACTATCTGAGTTGCTGAAGGTGGTGGACGTATGGAAATTGCAAACAGAAGAGCTGAATAAAAAATATTGCTGGGTACAGATTTTTGAAAATAAAGGGGAGATCATGGGGTGTTCCAACCCGCACCCGCACGGACAAATATGGGCCAGTGATTTTATACCGCAAGAACCGTATAAGGAAGACCGCTACCAAAAAACATACCAGGAAGAGTATAAAGAAAATCTGCTGCTTAAATATATTGTAAATGAGCAGGGGAAAAAGGAACGCATTGTCGCGGAGAATGAGCAGTGGGTCTGTTTGGTGCCCTATTGGGCAATCTGGCCGTTTGAGACATTGCTGGTACCTAAGCGCCATACTCTGCGTTTTAATGATATCGATGGAAAGCAACGTCGGGATGTGGTTTCTATTATGAAGGAGCTGCTGGTGAAATACGATAATCTCTTCCAGACATCTTTTCCGTACTCGATGGGATGGCATGGAGCCCCGGCAAACGGCGAAAATAATGACCACTGGCAGCTCCACGCACATTATTACCCACCGCTGCTTCGCTCAGCCGATATCAAAAAATTTATGGTTGGTTATGAAATGCTGGGTTGCCCCCAGAGAGATATCCTGCCCGAGCAGGCTGCCAGAATGATAAGCTCGCAATCAGATATACATTACAAGATATCAGGGAAATAATACCGTTGTGGATAAGAGCATAACCAAAATTGAAGAAGAGCTTTGCAGACGATTTTCCAGTGAATTTGGATCTTCTCCGGCGAAGATAATCCTGTCACCAGGAAGGGTGAACCTGATCGGTGAACATACGGATTACAATGGTGGTTTTGTCCTGCCCATGGCCATTGACCGGTATCTTCTGCTGGCCGTGCAAAAGCGCAAAGATAACCTGGTTAAGATCGTATCAACTGACTTTAAGGAAAGGACTGAATTTTCAACATCTTCACTCGAAAAAGGTAAATTCAGCTGGGGCGAGTATATAAAAGGTTGTTGCTGGGCGTTACAGGAAAAGGGACATGATCTAAGGGGATTTGAAGCGGTTATCTCCAGCAATATTCCGGTTGGGGCGAGTTTATCCTCCTCTGCGGCACTCGAACTCGGTATCCTCCGGGCCGCGGCGTACAGCTCTGATATCGACTGGGACCCCGTTGCCATGGCAAAGTTAGGACAACATGCCGAGAATGACTGGGTAGGCATGAATTGTGGTGTTATGGATCAGCTGATTTGTGCCTGTGGTCAGAAAAATCACGCGCTTTTAATTGACTGCAGGGATGTAACACTCAGGAACTGTCCCCTACCTCAAAACAGCTCGGTTGTCATTCTTGATACAACCACCAGAAGGGGGCTCGTTGATTCAGCTTACAATGAGCGGAGAAAGCAATGTTTTGAAGCTGCAGCAATTATGAATGTAGAGCTGTTGCGTGATGCAGATAGAGATCTTCTGCGACAGCATAAAAATCAGCTTTCAGCTCTCTGCTACAAGCGCGCAAAACATATCATCTACGAAAATAAACGTGTCCATCAGGCTGCAGTGGCAATGGAAAATGATGATAGTACCCGGCTTGGTAAGTTGATGTGCGACAGCCATAACAGTTTACGTGATGATTTTGAGGTCTCCGGGGATGCTCTGAATGTCATGGTGGAGTGTGCCATGGAGCACCAGGCATGTCTGGGAGCAAGAATGACAGGAGCAGGTTTTGCAGGATGCGCTATTGCTCTTGTTGAAAAAGGCAGAGAACAAGAATTCATAGATGACGTGGGAGTTGGTTACAGAAAACGGATGAACGTTCAGCCCCAGCTTTATGTGTGTAAGGCGTCAGCGGGGACCGTTATTAAGCCAGTCTAACGTGGAGGTGTTTTTTTACCATCCCAAAATTTTCTAATTAAGGATCAGAAGCTAAGTCACAGGCAGGGAAAATTCACACATGTTATTTTCCCTGCGATTTTTGAAGTATATCGCTCCATTTATTGGATAAGTAGAGAGAAAGTGTATATGCTAAACAGAATCAGTACGAATATAATATCTGGGTGTTAGAGATGACAAATATAGAATCTAGAATGCGAGCGGCTTTCCTACCCGGCAACAGTACTGTTGAAATGAAAGAGATAGAAGTTCCAACTCCCGGCCCTGGGCAGGTGTTGGTTCGTACAAAATCGTCTACGATTTGTGGCAGTGATATTCGTGCAATTTACCGTGAACATTTAGGTAAGGGACCTGAAGCATACCAAAATAAAGTGGCCGGCCACGAACCTTGTGGTCAGATTGTTTCAAGTGGGACGGGCACAAAACGCTTTAAGGAAGGTGATCGTGTAATTATTTATCATATCTCCGGTTGCGGAATTTGTAACGATTGTCGTCGAGGATACATGATTTCATGTTCCAGTCCCTCACGTGCAGCTTATGGATGGCAGCGCGACGGTGGCATGGCACCGTATGTTTTAGCCGATGAAAAGGATTGTGTCCTTCTTCCCGATGAATTGACATACACCGATGGAGCTCAGGTTGCGTGTGGGTTTGGCACGGTTTATGAGGGCCTTGAGAAAATAAGTATCTGCGGCAACGACCAGGTGTTGGTAGTGGGGCTGGGGCCTGTCGGTCTGGCCGCTTTGATGTTATCAAAAGCTCTGGGAGCAACTAAATTAGTAGGTGTTGATACTGTAGAGGAGCGCTGCCGTATAGCAAAAGATCTGGGTCTGGCCGATGAGGTATTAGTTTCGGGTCCCGATGCACTGGAGAAAGCAATTGCACTTTCCTATGGTGGTAAGGGGTACGAGCGTACAGTGGATTGCTCTGGTCATACCCTGGGTCGTCAATTATGTATTCGTGCCACTCGTCAATGGGGCAGAATGGTGATGATTGGTGAAGGCGGAACCGTTGAGTTTAACCCGAGCCCTGACATTATTCATGATCAAATTACCATTTACGGGTCGTGGGTCACCAATATCTGGAGAATGGAAGAATTGGTTGAACGTATTGTTCGTTGGAATATTCATCCTGAAGACCTGGTTACGCATCGCTTCACCCTAGATGAGTGTGATAAGGCATATGCTTTAATGGATCAGGGAAAATGCGGTAAGGTAGCCGTCGTTTTTGATGAAGAGATTAAATAATTGTTATTTGGAAATTAGAGCTAGGTTCATAAAATTCCGGACTTGTGCACTGATCACTCTCTGGTGAATCCTGAAAAGGACCGAACCTCTGTCAATGGCTGCAGGTGTTCTCATGCACTCGTAAACGGTACTATACAGATATGAAGGAGGTGAGGGTAAGCCCGTCTCAGAAAATTTCGTCGTCAAAAATGGGTTAAGAAGAGTGGATAACTGGTATGAACAGTATTGGGTCAGTGTCTACGGTTTCCTAAAAATGCGGTACGCATCTAATCAATGTTTCAAAAGGAGAAGGATTATGAAAAAAACAGTAATAGCTAAAGTCGCAGGGGTAGGTTTACTGCTATCCCTGATGGGCGGGTCGCCGGTATTCGCAGAAGATGTCACGATCAATATTGCCTTGGCAAATAATCCTATTTCTCAGGCAATGGAAAAGATTGCCCGAGAAAAGTATTCAGCTCCCGGTGTGACGTTAAATATTTCCGTCCTGCCCGAAAATGATTTACGCCAAAAACAGACTACCGAGGCATCAACTGGAGGGACGACCTATGATATGTTCTATATAGGTCCCTATGAGGCAGCTAACTGGGCGAAGTTCGGCTGGCTGGAGAATTTGGAGCCATATTTTGCCGCGCTGCCAGCAGAAAAGCAAAAGTGGTATGATCGGGATGATCTGATCCAAGGCATGGTGGGGTCACTTTCCCTTGATGGCAAGCCGTATGCATTACCTTTCTATGGTGAAGCCTCATTCATCATGTACAACAAGGAACTGTTTGCCCAAAAAGGTTTGACCATGCCGGCTGAACCGACCTGGGACGAAATTTACGAGCTGGCGAAAAAAATTCATGATCCGGCTAAAGGCATCGTCGGTATGACCATGCGTGGTGCGCCGGGCTGGGGAATGAGTGGTGCGCCGTTTGTTACGATTGTCAACGCCTTTGGCGGTCGGTTCTACGATATGGACTGGAATGCGACCGTTGACACGCCGGAACAGCGTGCTGCCTGGCAAATGTACAAAAAAATCTTGCGTGAAGCTGGGCAGGCGGATATTTTATCATATACCTACAATGAGTGTATAGCGCTTATGCAGTCTGGTAAAGCCGGGATTTATTACGATGCGACGTCCATCGCGCCGCCGCTGGAAGCCGAAGGCTCTGCCGTTAAAGGAAAAGTCGGGTACGTTATGCCTCCTCATCAAAAAATGAAAGCGAATACCTCCTGGCTCTGGAACTGGGCAATGGGAATCAACCCCAAGACCTCGCCGGAGAAGAAGAAGGCTGTATTCGATTTCATGCTGTGGGCGACCTCAAAAGATTATATCGCAATGACGGTCGAACTCGATCCCACCGGGGCCAGTACGCCTCCGGCGTCAAGGGCATCAACCTATAAGCTTCCGGTGTATGCGAAAACGCCGTATGCCGAGATGACCTTAAAAACCCTTGAATCCACCGATTTCACCAAACCAACGATGGAACCGGTACCTTATGTTGGTCTCCAGTATATTGCCATTCCAGAGTTTGCCGATGCCGGAACGAGAATGACGGAATATCTGGCGGATTATGTGGTCGATAAAATCACCCTGGATGAAGCAATCAGCAGAACTCAGAAACTGTTTAATCAGGTTGCGGAGGACGGCGGATACAAATAATCATGCTCTAACCTTGTGCTGAGACAGGCCTGTCCGAGACCGTTCCATCGTTCTCTGGCAGGTCGTCCTGGTCACAGGAGTAATCTCTACAAACCATGTCCTAGTTATCGCTTTTTCCGAGTGTTTCTTGTATGTGAACACATTATGGGCAACGCCATGCCAAAGAGGAAAATGTCATGAAGAAACATAAAGACTGGCTATTCTTGATTCCGGGTATGACGGTGGTGGCCATTGTCACCCAGGTACCGTTTCTTTTAACCCTGGTATATTCCACGCTCAGATGGAATCTGGCCCGTCCTGACCTGGAGGTAAAATTCTACGGTTTTAAAAACTATTGGTACTTTCTGAGGATCCAAGATTGGTCTGAAATCCCTCCGTTTTATTCAATTGTCTGGCAAACAATTCTCATTACAGTATGTGCCCTGGCGTTATGCACAATCGTCGGCTTTTTACTCGCATTGCTGCTGGATAATGTCATTCCAGGTGTGAACATAGCCAGGACTCTGATATTAGGGCCATTTTTTGTGATGTCTACAGCCAGTGGTGTGATCTGGAAAACTACGATCTTGAACACGACCTTCGGGTGGTATGGCGTGGTGGCTAAATTCCTGGGATTTACCCCGGTTGACTTAATCAGCTATCACCCCATTGCTGTCATTGTGCTTCTCTTTTCATGGCGGTGGATGCCATTCTTCGTGCTCATGATGTTAGCAGGATTGCAGAGCATTCCTGATGAGATCGTGGATAGCATGAAGGTTGACGGCGTGAACTGGTGGCACGCAACCTTCTCGGTAAAACTTCCGATGATTCGAAAACATATCAGCGTCGCGATGATGCTGGGACTCATCTTTCTGGTGAAAGAGTTTGGGCTTATCCTGGTGACCACCGCCGGCGGTCCCGGAACAAGCTCATACACGCTTCCCTACGCGGTCTATATGCAAGTGTTCAATGCCTCGAACGTGGGCCGAGCCGCAGCCTTAGCTGTCATCACAGTCGCCCTGACATTGGTTGGCATCAATATCCTGTATCAATCTATTCAAAAGCGAAGCGCCATCTATGACTGATAGGAGGTCACTATGAGTGACACCCCCACGATTCAAGAAATTCAACGATCAATACTACTGAAAAAAATACTCAGTAAGACGGTGCTGACCATCACTATCTTTACGGTGGCCATAATCTATTTTTCGCCGGTTCTTTATATGCACTTATCGGCCTTTAAAACAGAATATGATGCTGTGAGTCCGTCGCTGTTCTTCACCCCAACGCTGGAGACGTTCCAGAAGGTTTTAGGTGACGAGAACATGTACGGCTATCTAAAAAATTCGTTGTTTCAGGTGGGTGCTGGAACTATCATCTGTCTGCTCTTGGGTATTCCCGCGGCCTTTGCGCTCGCGTTCGGAAAATTTAAATCCCGGGGAACAAATAAAAAGGTCTATCTGTGGTTCCTGACCACGATTTTGCTGCCTCCGGTTGCCGTGATTATTCCCTTGTATACCTGGTTTCAAACATTCAATCTCATTGACAACCCGTTCGGATTACTGATTATCTATGTGGGATTTCACGTGCCGATTGTGGTGTGGATGCTGCACTCGTTCTTCTCAGATGTCCCTATTGAAATTCTCGAAGCGGCCGAGATAGATGGATGTACACGCTTTCAGCAGCTTATGCTTGTTGCGATTCCATTGGTGAGAACCGGAATTGTTGCCGCCGGATTGTTGGTAGCCGTCTTTATTTGGAATGAGTTTTTCCTGGCCTTTAACCTGACCGGCAATGAAGCTGCAACGCTGCCTGTCTATATGGCCCGGTTTCGGGAACAACAGGGGATGTTTGTCGCTCAATTGTCTGCAGCATCCACGGTGGTAATCTTACCAGCCGTAATATTTGGATGGATTAGTCAGAAATCGCTGGTGAAAGGGCTGACTGCAGGTGGGGTTAAAGGCTAATAATTGAGCATATCCCCAGATAAAATCCGATGATTTCACGACACGAATGCTTTTCTCACTTAAGGAGAGACTCTAAATGTCAGGAGTAAAGTTAATAGATTTAGTCAAACGCTATCCCAATGGGTTTCAGGCGGTCAATTCAATCAATCTGGAAATCTACGACAAAGAGTTCGTTGTCTTAGTCGGCCCGTCCGGCTGTGCCAAATCTACGGCGTTACGAATGGTCGCTGGACTTGAGGACATAACTGATGGCCAGATCCTGATTGGCGACCGGATAGTAAATGGTGTGGCAGCGAAAGATCGCAATATTGCCATGGTCTTCCAAAATTACGCGCTCTATCCCCACATGAATGTCTATACGAATATGGCCTTCGCGCTGAAACTGCAGAAGTTTCCCAAAGAGGAAGTCGATCGGCGTGTTCGAAGGGCTGCTGATATTCTTGGGATTGAGCCACTCCTGGATCGAAAACCAAAAGAATTGTCTGGTGGACAACGCCAACGTGTGGCGGTCGGTCGGGCCATTGTTCGGGAGCCGGAAGTGTTCCTCTTTGATGAGCCGCTCAGCAACTTGGATGCCAAACTCCGCGTGACGATGCGGGCCGAACTCACAAAACTGCAACATCAGTTAGAAACCACCATGATTTACGTGACCCACGATCAGGTGGAAGCCATGACCATGGGTGATCGGATTGTTATTATGAAGGATGGACACATTATGCAGGTCGGCACTCCGTTAGGGGTTTATAATTTTCCGGATAATAAATTTGTAGCTGGCTTTATCGGCAGTCCGGCAATGAACTTTTTCAACGCCAAACTTGTTGAGGTTGATGGTGCGTTGACCATTGATACCGGAAGTTTTCAGGTTAATGTGCCTCAAGAGTACTATGACACCTATGGCAGCTACAAAGACAAAGAGGTGACGTTTGGGATTCGTCCCGAGGATATTACCGATGCCTTACCGGTAGACTCCCGGGGCCAATGGGAGAAACTCATTGCCATGGTGAGGTTGATTGAACCGTTAGGTGCAGAGATCGTTTTGGAAATGGAGTCTGGGCAGCAAAGATTCACCGCGCGTGTTGATCCCCAATCGAAATCGCAGCGCAATCAGGAAGTGGAAGTGCACTTTGACATGCGAAAAATGCAGCTGTTTGATGCGGACACGCAAAAAGTAATTCCGCGGAAATAGCCATTGTTTGAATAAATAATTTCCAATCAGTTGTGGATTGAGATGTGCACCATCTCCAAGTGCCGTGTATCTTTGCAAAGTTGGTGGTCCTTATGACAGAGAACTCCAACGAAAGAACACAATCGATTAGATATTGATGGCCAAAGCTGGATGAATTGGAGGCAAACTGTCCCTGCAGACAAGTACTTAACTCAGGAAAACTATCATGACAATACAACTTACCGCACAGAATCTTGCTGACATATCTTCGATTGCTGCGACTCCTTCCTACAATCGCCTTGACCTATCCGCAGGTATTGTCCATTTCGGTGTTGGCAATTTTCACCGCGCCCATCAGGCGGTGTATTTGGACGCACTCTTCAATACCGGCCGCGACCACGACTGGGCAATAATCGGTGCCGGGGTTCTGCCATCGGACAGACAGATGCGTCAGGTGCTCGCTGATCAGGATTTTCTGACCACTGTTGTTGAGCAGTCTGCCAGCCGCAGTGCTGCACGTGTCACAGGCTCGATGATTGATTTCCTCTCTCCCGACAATACAGCGGCTATCATCGACACGCTCGCGGACCCGGCAATCCGCATTGTGTCGCTGACCATTACCGAGGGCGGATATTTCATTGACCCAGCCACAAACGCTTTTGATATCAACAATCCGCAAATGGTTTCAGACGCTACTACACCTGAGACCCCGAAGACCGTTTTCGGTTTGATCGTTGCAGCACTCAAACGCAGGCGCGAGGCAGGGCTTCAACCTTTTACGATAATGTCATGTGATAATATACCCCACAACGGTGTTGTCACCCGCAACGCGGTCACTGGTCTTGCAAACCTCTCAGATCCTGAATATGGCCAGTGGATTCTGGACAAAGTAGCCTTCCCTAGTGGCATGGTGGATCGTATCACCCCTGCAACAAGTGACCGTGAGCGCGAAATACTGGCAAGAGATTTTGGCCTCGAAGATGCGTGTCCGGTTTTCTGCGAAGACTTTACCCAATGGGTGTTAGAGGACAAGTTTCCAGCTGGTCGTCCTGCTCTTGAGACTGTCGGAGTCAGTTTCGTCTCTGATGTAACACCCTATGAGAATATGAAGATTCGTATTCTCAATGGGGGGCATGCGATTATCGCATATCCCGCCGGCCTTATGGATATTCATTTTGCTCATGAGGCAATGGAACACCCATTGATCCGATCTTTCCTTGAAAAAGTTGAACAAGATGAAATTATACCCACCGTCCCCCCTGTACCGAACACAGATTTGGGAGACTATTTCAGGAAGATAGAGGAACGTTTCGCTAATCCCAAGATTGGGGATACCATTCGCAGACTGTGTCTTGATGGATCAAATCGTCAGCCGAAGTTCATTATTCCTTCCATTGCCGATCGACTAGAAACTGGGGCAGGGATTGACGGACTGGCACTAGAGTCGGCGCTGTGGTGCCGCTATTGCTATGGCACAACCGAGAGCTCTCAAATTATCGAAGCCAACGATCCCAACTGGGACCGCCTTGTTTCCGCTGCTCGCGCTGCTAGGGATAATCCAATAGTATGGTTGGAAATGGAAGATATGTATGGCCAAGTCGGCCAATCCACACTTTTTCGTGAGCGTTTTTCCTTCATGCTCCGGGCAATCTGGGCTAAAGGTGTAGAGAGCACTATAGACAGTTACTTGCAGGGATCGCTCTAGCAATGCGCGTTATTTGCCAGATGTCGGGGTAACCATGCTCAGTTATGTTACGCCCTCTGGAAAAGCGTTGCTGGCTTCCCACCTAATCCAGCCTTTACCATTGTTTATGAGTCCATTTATTTTGCTCTTTCTTTTGCAGGATACTCAACAACAAATTGTTACTAATGATTTAGTTAGGAACAACGTAGTAGAGGCATTTGATGAAACAAGCTAAAATAGCAGGTATCGGTGAGTTACTTTGGGATGTCTTGCCTGATTCGGAACAACTTGGTGGTGCGCCAATTAATTTTGCTTATCACGTTTCAGCACTCGGAGCAGAAGCAGTGCCTATATCAACAATAGGGAATGATAGCCGAGGTAAAAATGCCCTAAAGGAGTTACAGTTTAGAGGAGTAAACACTTCCTATATTAGTGTTTCAGAACAATTTCCCACCGGATATGTGACCGCCAAAGTTGATGAGAAGGGTATTGCAACCTACGATTTTCCCGACGATATTGCATGGGATCATCTGGCTATAAACCTTGCTGCGCAACAATGTGCAACAGAGCTTAAGGCCATCTGCTTCGGAACTCTTGCCCAAAGATCAGATCCGGCACGATTAACGATTCAGCGTTACCTGCAAAACACTTTTGCAAAAACCGTAAAAGTATGCGATCTCAACCTTCGCCAGAACTTTTTTACCAGGACAACCATTGAGACATCGCTTAGATTAAGCACGGTTTTGAAGCTCAATGATGATGAGTTAACCTTTGTATCATCACTTTTGCTGCTTAACGGTGTCGAACACGAAAAACTTGAAGCACTTCGGAAATACTTTGATCTTGAACTTATTATTCTGACTAAAGGGAGTAATGGCAGCATTTTAATCACGAAGGACGAGATATCTAGACATCAGGGCATCGCTACAGAAATCGTCGATACAATTGGTGCTGGTGATTCTTTTACCGCAGTAGTTGTGACTGGATTACTGCTCAAAAAAACGCTCGATGAAATAAATGAAAAAGCAAACAGACTTGCAGCTTACGTATGTAGTCAGTCGGGCGCGATGCCGCCAGTCCCACAACACTATAGGTTTGAGTAAAAGGGCCACTCACAATATTAGTTGTTCACAGGGTCATGATCCATTTGGATATGTTGTTCCAAATTTCTCTGTTCTGAAAGGGTATAAGCCTGTTTGGTCATAGGGTGTTTATCGTTGTAAGCGGATAGAGAGGATGTTTCCTAGAATATATCGTCCACCTACTTATTGTTAATATGAACATTCGTCCTATACAACAGCAAGATATAGAAAAAACGGCAAAAGTACATAAAGCTGCATTTGTTAGACAAGAACTGTCAAGCGAATGGATCAAAAGTAATAGTAGGGCGTTTCCGAGAATTCAATACTACGTTGCTGAAAATCAGAACAATGAGATTGTTGGGTACATTCACTGGAGTCAAAAAAGCGGTTTTCGTCAAGAGGTAGTTCTTGAACTTGAGCAACTAGCTGTTCTTCCTGAATATCATGGAAAAGGGATTGGAGCTAAACTCATAAAAGAATCATTACCTCAAATCAAGTGTCAACTTGCAACAAGAGGCGCAAAAATAAAACACATCATCGTCACTACAAGATCAGACAACTATTCTCAGAAATTATACAGAAAGACAATAGGTGCTGAGGCGGAGGCAACTATCAGTAATTTATACTCAGCAGATGAGGTATTTATGGTCGCAAGAAATATTAAAATATCAACATAACAAAATGCACCTTTAACCGGTAAAGATGATCTCATCAATATGGTCCCCTAAGATATTGTGATCATTATCAGTGATAACAATCTATTAGCAGTCAGTCTCATTTTTTTGCAACTTTTAATGAATCGTTAAGATTAACTCTTGAACCTCATGGAAACAATAAAGAAGCGCTATGAAAGCATTAGTACTTGAAGAGAAAGGAAAACTCAGCCTGAGGGACTTTCCCATATCAACGGAAGTAGGCTCCCATGATGTGCGGATAGGGATACATACTGTTGGTATCTGCGGCTCAGATGTCCACTATTTTACCCACGGGAAAATCGGTCCTTTTGTTGTGGAAAAACCGATGATATTAGGCCATGAAGCTGCGGGACATATAATTGAAGTAGGCTCGGCTGTCACCAACTTGCAGCCGGGAGACCGGGTCTGCATAGAACCAGGCATACCGGATCCTAACTCCCGAGCCACCAAGCTTGGGATGTATAATGTTGATCCCGCAGTCCGTTTCTGGGCCACCCCGCCTATTCACGGATGTCTTATCTCTGAAGTGGTGCATCCGGCTGCTTACAGTTTCAAACTCCCTGATCAGGTCAGCTTCGCAGAAGGAGCAATCGTCGAGCCTTTTGCCATTGGCATGCAATCGGCAGTCCGCGCCCGAATTCAACCCGGTGATATCGCTGCGGTATCCGGATCTGGTACCATTGGAATTATGGTCGCACTGGCCGCCTTGGCGGGTGGGTGTGCCAAGGTCATCGTTGCAGATATGGCTCAACCCAAGCTTGACATCATAGCCGCCTACGATGGCATAGAGGTTGTCAATATTGCAGACACCTCCCTGTCAAGCGCTGTTGCCCAGGCAACGGATAATTGGGGGGCAGACGTTGTCTTTGAATGCAGCGGTGCTGCACCGGCAATTCTGGATCTACCGCAAATCGTCCGTCCCGGAGGAACGGTTGTATTGGTCGGCATGCCCGTTGATCCGGTACCTGTTGATATTGTCGGTCTGCAAGCCCGTGAAGCGAGGATTGAAACTGTTTTTCGATATGCCAACATCTATGACCGGGCAATCAACCTGATCGCCTCCGGCAAAGTAGATCTGAAACCATTAATCTCTGCTACATTTGCGTTTGAAGACAGCATTGCAGCATTTGAAAGAGCTGTTGAACAGCGTCCAACAGATGTGAAACTGCAGATTCAGGTGGCCAGATAACACCTTATTATTTTAACGCCTCTCGTTCATATGGGAAAAAGGCCGAACGAAATATGGCCAATCGCATAATTCACACCTGTGAGAATATTCGACTCCAAGGTACTTCACTTGGTAAAAATATCTAGTGAAATTACAGAAAGTTGATTCGCACAATCAGCAAACAGGGGCGTTGTAATTATGCCATGCCGTATTTTTTTTGCATCTTTCGGATAAAGGCTACACCTTCACGGAGGAGAGTGTCTCCATCGTGGGCAAGTTGACGCCAGACCCATGTGTCCATGTTGTCGGTAGCATCGACAAAACTTTCGAGAGCAGCGTTGCCTTGATAATCAATTTCTGCAAGGGCCTTGAATATTTCGTCCCAGTTGACGAGACCGGTTCCGGGGATACCGCGGTCGTTCTCACAGAGATGGTAGTGAATAAGATCTTTGCCTGCCATCATGGTCGCATCGTAGAAACTTTTTTCTTCGATATTCATGTGATAGGTATCAAGATGAATTTTTATATTATCTTCACCGATCATCTCTTTTAGTTTCAATGCTTGGTCGCAGGTATTTATCAGGTAAGTTTCGTACCTGTTAACTGGCTCGATGCCGATATTGACATCCAATTCCTTAGCAAAGAGCGCTGCTTCGCGAAGACAATCTGCCGAGTACTTCCAGGCCTCCTCGGTCGGCCGCTGTTTGGCGGGCTTTATAAACTGTGAATAAACGACGCCGGAGAAATTCTGTGCACCGATGTCGCTCGTCGCTTTGACGCAGGCCTTCAGATAATCGACACCTTTGGCCCTTATATCAGCATCATCACTGGTAATATCCGTATCGCCAAGAAGCACCGTTGAGGTTACCGCGCCAAGGTCGACCTTTTTGAGTCGTTCTTTTACCGCAGCCTCGTCAAATGTTTCCAGAACCATAAGGGGGATTTCGATAAAATCCATTCCGAGATTTTTGGTCCTGTCAATAAGATTGAGCGTATCATTGCTCCACTGGGAGCACCAGGCGTATGCGTGAATTCCGAGCTTCATATCATGTATCTCCTTTCTGTTAGTGCAAGGGGCTGGACAAAACGAGACACACCTACCAACAACAGTATCCGCCGTCAATCACCAAATCTGACCCCGTCATCATATCTGAGGCTTCAGATGCCATGAAAACCACAGCTCCTTGAAGGTCAGTGACCTGCCCCAGCTTTCCCGTTGGAATCATATCGAGCCATGTATCCATCTTAGCTTTTCCTTCGGGGGTAGACACAAGTTCATCTATCAAATTGGTATAGATATAGCCGGGACTAATGCTGTTAACCTTTATTCCTCTATCTGCCCATTCGACTGCGAGGCTCCGAGTGAGATGAATGACTCCCGCCTTTGAAGTGTTATATGCCGCTTGATTTTGTGGCGTGTTCACGATATGCCCTGACATAGATGCCGTGTTAATTATCTTGCCGTAGCCATTCGAAGCCATAGCCTTTGCTTCTTCCTGGCAACAGACAAACACTGCATCGAGGTTGAGTGACATGACCTGACGCCAATCGCTGTCGGTTAGATCGAGAGAGTCTTTCCACATCCCGATGCCGGCATTATTTACGCCTATGGTGAGGGTTCCCCAGGCCTCCATCACATTGCTAACCGCTTTATGTACCTGAGACCGCTTTGTGACATCCGCCTGCACAGCAAGGCTTTCAATCCCTTTTGCTTTGAGCTCTGCAGCTGTGGAAACAGCCAGATCGCCATTGAGGTCTACTATCGCAACCTTGGCCCCTGCTTCGCCCAGGGCATGAGCAAACGCTCTGCCAATCCCTTGACCACCTCCGGTAATCAGTGCCGTACATCCATGCAGGGAAAATCGCTCCAGAATGTGCTTCTCAATCAGAACTGGATCATCCATGTCTGTCTCCTATTCGTAATTCTTGGGGTGAGGCCCGAAGGCAGCTATTGGCCTGTTATCGGTAGTTTCACAACCTTTATTTTTTTACCAGGGTTATAAGATGTTATTATATTGGTCATGTGTAAAAATAATCAATTAGGTGTTTTCTATGACAGAATATTGTTACTGTGTTTGACGCTAGCTCCGTGACTCGGGTAGGGTACATATGCTTGTTCATTTCTGCAGTAAATAACCCGAATTAAATCAATGAAAAAGAGCTGCGAGTCCATTGCCCGCAATGCAAGAATGAGGATACGTGGTCGATAGCAATAACAGGCATTGGTTACAGCGACATCATAATCTGAATTATTCGATCGGCATTGCCGGGCGACACCTTCGTGATTAGTTCGGCGTTTATACTGTCGTTGTTCGCAACTCGCAGCCTCGCCTGCTCTTCAGTCAGTCCGGTCTTGACGTGTCGTTCAATTACGCGTTGATTACACTCAGATACGGGAACATACAGAAACCATGTTTCGTCGAAAACGCTCTTGCGCAGTTGAGACCATGGTTCTGTATCCAAGAGTAAGTAGTTTCCTTCTACCAACACGATCTGCGGACCTTTGTGCAATTGTATGGCTGCTTCAACAGGGTCGCCAACGGTATGGTCAAAACTGGGGAAGACCCCTTCACCTGCGTCATGTGCCCTGATGAGATCATCTACGAACCTTGCGGAGTTAAAGGTGAACGGTGCACCCCGCCGGATGTGGGCTTCCCCCGGATCCTCCATGGCATCTAATTCGCTGCGATAGTAGTGGTAACCATCCAAGGGGATAACCGTTAGCAGTTTGTCCAGTTGTGCCTTAAATGCTTCTGCAATCGTGCTCTTCCCACTTCCCGGCCCTCCTGCTAGTCCAATCCAGAACTGCATATCGTCCGTCAAGAGGGCGGCTCTTTGTTGGAGTTCTGCCACAAGGTCTTCTAATTCCAAAATTATTTTTCTGTTCACTTTGATCACAACGATTAAGACTTTGTGGGGGAACTAATCAAATCTGATCTATAATTATATTTGATTAGGAAATGATTAAAAAGCCCTAACAACTAAACCAGGTTTAATTATTTCTATATCATAAGCAAAGTCGGTCTTCAATACAGTTTATAATTATGTAAGGCTTTATTTAAAGTTAGTCTAATAAAAAATCGAACTCGCACACTGAACTACGTCTGGTGAAGCCTGACATGGCTCAGCCCCCGGTCTGCATATTTACTTTAAGAATAATTAAGCCGAGCATTACTGCTATTAACCTTTTAAAGGAGAATCTTTGATATATGAGTAGGCTCTTCGGTTGCAAAAGGCTCTGATGCGTGAAATCCCAGCTATGTTTCTGTTGGGCCAATAGTCATCCGCTGATGACTGGGCAGAGGATTGATTTAAAAGGAGTGAAAGGATGACTAACCGAACAAAATACAAAGATCTTGGATTGCTTAACACCAAAGAGATGTTTCACAAGGCAATGGCTGAAGAGTATGCCATGACAGCTGTGATCAGGAAAATTTTTTCTGAGTCTCCTTCTGAGTTCGATCCACGCAAATATCTTGGGCCTGCGCGAGGCGAATTGATTGCCATGATCAAAGGTAAGAATATAAATGTGCTTGGCAGCGCAAACAGAGTCTGAATTTATGTTTGAACGTCACGTAGATCAGACAAAACATATTTTATGATTATGATAAAGATTAGGTTAATATAAGGAGAAAGGATATGACAATCTGCATAGGAATAAATGGATTTGGTAGAATAGGAAGAAATATATTCAGAGCAGCCTCTGCCGTCTCCCTGGTTATCCCGCAACTCAAGGGCAAGTTTGATGGGCTGGCGGTGCGCGTACCAACCCCCACTGTATCCCTGGTGGACGCGGTTATGGAAGTGGAAAAAGAGACATCAGTTGAAGAGGTCAACACGGCCCTGAAGGCGGCGGCAAATCGTTATCTTGGGTACACGGATCTGCCGCTGGTCTCTATCGATTTTCAAGGTGATAGCCATAGAGTTTTATAATGGAACATCCTCAGGCTCAGCTTAACGAAAAACTATCAAATCACAGCCACAATTCGAGTGGCGTCAGAAGAAATGACAGGAGACAGTTATGTCAAAAATCAGCAAGGTTATCGGCCGAGAAGTTATGGACTCTCGAGGGAATCCGACCGTTGAAGCGGATGTGTTTCTGGATACAGGGGCATGGGGGCGTGCCTGTGCTCCTTCAGGAGCCTCAACCGGCTCACGGGAGGCTCTTGAATTGCGAGATGGTGATAAGGGTCGTTATTTAGGAAAGGGCGTTTTAACGGCAGTTGCTGCAGTAAACGAAACAGTCCAGCCTGCCATCCTCGGTAAAGATTCATACGACCAGCAAGCATTAGATCAAATCATGATTGATCTTGACGGTACTGAGAATAAAGAAAAGCTCGGTGCCAATGCTATCCTGGCTGTCTCCCTGGCCAATGCAAAAGCTGCGGCCATGGATAAAAAAATTCCACTTTATCAGCATATTTCCGGATTAAACGGAACTGCTGGCCAATATTTGATGCCGGTGCCCATGATGAACATCATCAATGGGGGTGAGCATGCCGATAATAACGTTGATATCCAGGAATTCATGATCCAGCCGGTGGGAGCAAAAAACTTCAGGGAAGCATTGCGGATGGGTGCGGAAATTTTTCATAACCTGAAAAAGGTGCTGAGTGACAAGGGGCTGAGCACGGCGGTGGGTGACGAAGGTGGTTTTGCACCGAACCTGTCTTCAAACGAAGAGGCCTTGATGGTCATTGTCAAGGCTGTCGAGTCAGCTGGTTATCAGATGGGCCAGGACATAACGTTGGCATTGGACTGCGCTGCATCTGAATTTTATGCAGATGGGAGCTACAACTTAAAAGGTGAAAACAAGTCTTTTGATTCTGAAAGCTTTGGTGATTACCTGGCAGAACTGTCTGAAAAATATCCGATTATCTCAATTGAAGACGGATTAGATGAAAGTGACTGGAGCGGCTGGGAGAGTTTGACCAGAAAACTTGGTTCCCGTATTCAGCTGGTTGGTGATGATCTGTTTGTGACTAACACAAAAATCCTGGGACGCGGTATTGAAACAGGCGTGGCCAACTCCATTCTTATCAAGTTTAACCAGATAGGAACACTGACAGAAACCCTGGATGCGATCCGCATGGCCAAGGAAGCCGGCTATACCGCTGTAATATCGCATAGAAGCGGTGAAACGGAAGACGTGACTATTGCAGATCTTGCCGTAGGGACAGCAGCAGGGCAGATCAAAACCGGATCGCTTTGCCGTTCTGATCGTGTTGCAAAATATAATCAATTGCTGCGTATAGAAGATGAATTGACAGGAAAGGTTCGTTATCCTGGTCGCAAAGCAATAAAAGGGCAGTAGTCATAAGCAGGCAGTGTTATGTTGGGGGTGCCAGAATTAAACTTTCTTCAGGAGATTGCCAACCATGATAATGAAGGATGTTCTTGGCTTAATTATGGGTGGGGGAAGGGGTACTCGTTTATATCCTTTAACCAAAAAGCGATCCAAACCAGCAGTACCGTATTCGTGTTAAAAATACCGATGTAGGAAGAGATATTCAGAAATATATGGTAGAACTCATAGCGTTGCATGATGCCTATGCGAAGGGCGCAATTGTCCAGGATTAACCTGATCCGCTCGTAAATAGAGTGCCTGAGGAGGAGAAAACCTTGAGTGAGACAACAATTCTAACTGATTTTGATTGTTACCTCATGGGCGAAGGAAGCCATGAGCGGACCTATGAAAAAATGGGGGCACACCTGGTTGAGATTAACGGTAAAAAAGGAATTCATTTTGCCGTTTGGGCACCCAATGCCGCGCAGGTATACCTGATGGGTGATTTCAATGCCTGGCATGGAAAAAGTCATCCGCTCAATTCAAGCAATAGCGGCATCTGGACCCTGTTTATGCCGGATTTGCCTGAAAACACGCTATACAAATACCGGGTGGTGAGTCAATCAGGGGATAGTTTCGAAAAGGCTGACCCTTATGGTTTTGCCATGGAGCAACGTCCCCGAACTGCGTCTGTTGTGACTGATCTTGATCGCTATCAATGGACCGATGGCGATTGGGTTTCCCGGCGGGTCGAACAACAGGCACTTGATCAGCCTATCTCCATCTATGAAGTACATCTCAGCTCCTGGCGCAAGGTCCCGGATGAAAAGTGGGGCTCTCGCTATCTGACCTACCGCGAACTGGCTGATGAATTAATCCCTTATGTGGTTAAATTGGGATACACTCACCTCGAACTGCTCCCCATTGCCGAGTTTCCTTTTGATGGTTCCTGGGGCTACCAGGTGCTCGGGTTTTACGCTCCCACCAGTCGGTTCGGCACTCCTGAAGATTTGATGTATTTCATTGACCAGTGTCACCAGAACCAGTTGGGTGTTATCCTTGATTGGGTTCCTGCCCACTTTCCCAAGGACGGTGCAGGCCTCAACTTTTTTGATGGCACCCATCTTTATGCCCACACTGACCCCCGCCAGGGAGAACACCAGGATTGGGGAACCATGGTCTTTAATTATGGACGCAACGAAGTTCGAGCTTTTCTTATCTCTAATGCTTTGTTCTGGATCGATAAATTCCATTTTGACGGGTTACGCGTCGATGCCGTTGCTTCGATGCTTTATCTGGACTACTCTCGGGAAGAAGGTGAGTGGCTGCCTAATCAGTATGGCGGGCGGGAGAATCTGGACGCCATCAGCTTTTTACGCAAAATGAATGAAGTCGTTCACGGGATTTTTCCCGGAGTATTGACCATGGCCGAGGAGTCGACTGCCTGGCCTCAGGTTTCCGGGCCAACCTACACCGGTGGCCTTGGCTTTAGTCTCAAGTGGAACATGGGGTGGATGCACGACACCCTCAACTATATGTGCAAGGATCCCATTCATCGTAAATATCATCAGAACGATATGACCTTTGGCCTGCTCTATGCCTTTAACGAAAACTTCATTCTGCCCCTTTCCCACGATGAAGTGGTCCATGGCAAAGGATCCCTGCTCAGTAAAATGGCGGGAGATGAATGGCAAAAGTTCGCTAATTTGCGGGCTTTTTATGGTTTTATGTGGGCACATCCGGGTAAGAAATTACTGTTTATGGGGGGGGAGTTTGGTCAGTGGCAGGAATGGAACTTTGACGACAGTCTGGAATGGGCTGCGCTTGATGCTCCAAATCACCTCGGGGTACAGCATTTCATTCAAGACTTGAACCAGCTCTATCAAAAGGAACCGGCCTTGTATGAAAATGATTTTGAAGGGAGCGGTTTCCAATGGATCGACGCCAGCGATACAGATAACAGTGTCTTGTCATTCATCCGTAAAGCCAAGTCGAGTAATGCCTTTGTTGTCATAATCACCAATTTTACTCCGGTTCCCTGGGACGGTTATCGGGTTGGCGTACCTGAGCCAGGTTACTATAAGGAAATTCTCAATAGTGATTCTGAATACTATTGGGGAAGTAACATCGGCAATGATGGGGGGCAGGCTACCAAGTCGATTCCAAAGCACGGGCATCCACAGTCGTTGTCACTGATATTACCGCCGTTAGCAACCATTATGCTCAAATTAGAGACTTAAATGTAACCATCCATCAAAAGAGGAAGAGATACCGATTCATATCGAAGATAGTTCACGCTTTGGATATGTTGACATAAAAAAGAGCAGGGGATGAAGGGGTCACATGTTGCTATTTGTAGATTTCCAGGGCATGAAGATACATTCTTTATGTTGAACGTGATTTTTACGCAGGTCATTCTTCCTTGTCTCCGGCCATATTAATTATATTATGAAAAAAGATAGTATCCAGGTTGCGCGAGTAACCTTCAAGGAGCGCATCAGACGTCAATTTGATGAGTGGTGCGTGCGGCACAGTTTTCAAGTCCCCGATAGACCAGCGGAACTGCTTAATGATGAAAACCTGACTGCTGAACAAAGGGAGTACGTTTGGAGTGTCCTTGAGTTTTTGGACTGAATGCAGACTCTGTAAAAAAATGGCTGTAGGATAGCTGAAAATTATCTCAATTTTTTTCCCAACGGTCGCATTTATTGCAAATGTGCCATGCAGCACACCCCTTCAGTAATAATTAAGATCAGCTATATCTCATAAATAATGACACATTCAATTAACGAAGATGCACATGCGGTTCTCTTACCAGCATTTGCATCTACCCAATTAAGTGACTCGGTAAAGAGGTTTTTGGGAAGTGGTGGTTGCTCTATTCTTCTGGGAGAAACAAGAGATATCGTTTTCATAAGCGACGGCAAATAGTACATAACATAACTGTAGAAATCCAAACCTAATCTAAAAGGTTAACTCAGAAGATCGTTTCAGACCATCTCCGAAGAGATGTGAGTAGGTTCTAGCTGTCAGATAAGATGAGGATCTCGGTCCAATACTTGTCAGGTGGAGTGTTGATTTTTTAAAATTAGTATATTTTCCAGCCAGAAAGTGAATTTATTCCAATAATTGCTAGAGCAAATAGTATGACGGCTAAAACACTATTAATAATCCGCTGCTTGATTTTATGGTTTCCCCTATCAGAAACAACCTTGCGGCACTTTGGGCAGCGGACTATTTCATCTTTGGTTTTCACCAAAGAATTAAATCTGTAGCGACATTTAGAGCATTCAATGTCTGCATCAGAACCAGATAATATACACCCACATGAAGCACACTTGGCATCGTGCACGATTCTATCAGAGGGGATTCTATTCTTCTGGTGACAATGAGGGCATGTTTTGATTTCTGACATTATTCTTTGCTATCGCTGGGGGTTTCCGTTTTCAGTACAAGAGATCAATTGACCTATCTTTTGGAATACTATACGTCTCATTGCTGTCTCACTATACACCAGTTGACCAAATTTTATATCGCACAGGTGGTTTCTTCCCCGAGCAATGAATCTATCTCAAGCTGAATTGCTCTCCGTTCAGAACTTTTGAACCAGTTTCCCCAATGCTCAACGAATCGCCGGGTTCTGATCACAATACGCTCGCCGGGCCTGTCCAGTCTTTTAAGAGTCTGTCCAGAGATATACCCAGGTGGCATCAGGCAGACACCCCGCATTTTTTTTAAAAGGGTTGTCAGTTCTTCAACAGAGCTTTCATTTTCGGTTCGTTTTATGAAAATTATTACCGTCGTCGCATCCTTCCAATCTTGAGCAGTTCGGCGATGTTTGCGGTTGGGTCGATAACGGGTTCTATCTGACCGCAGACACAAGTCATGATAGTAGAGACTCCCGGACCGTGACCCGCTCTCAGACAATCGCTGTGAACAACAACACCGATAGAGACAGCGCCTTTCTTATAAGCACGCCCATAAGCATTATCGTGATCAAGCAGGGCAACTATGTCTCCGAAGCGGATTTTGTCAAGCTTATACTGTGATACCGTTTCAGCATCGCTGGTCATAATGTCGTAGTCGCCGGTGGCAACATGAGGAGAACCTACACCTGAGCCCATACAAGCCGCAGGGGTAAGCGTGGTCACCGGAACAATCAGTTTGCCATCTTGCTTTTTGATCGCCATCTTGAGGAGAAGATCCGGGTCAAGATTAAAAAGTTTAATCTCAGGGAAATCGGTGAGTGTCAAGCCCTGACCTCTGCTGCAGACGATGATCTTGTCGTCGTAGGTCATTTTCTCCATTGCAGAAACTGGAAAGTCAATTATCAGGTGTTCCGAACCACCATGCTTGCCGATCACGACACCTTCAGTACCTTCTGCCTTGCCACAAACTATCATAGCCCTGTTGCCAATACAGCCATAGATCTGCAGTGAATCGTTGGGAAAGTCGAGCTTTTTCTCGGCATTGGAGTTACAGCTCACTCCTGGTTCAATATGGTCTCCTGCAAGCCCAAAGGCCGAATCACCAACCAGCACATTGAGTGTAATGCCACCAATGGATGGGAGAATGAAGGGTACACCGTTGTGATCAACCTGGAAAATTCCCCTTGTTCGAGGTTGACCTGGCTGGCATTGTAATAGCATTTCAACTATTTTATCTCGGTTGGTTTTGAGGGTCATCTTGTCATACCTATACTTTGATTTTGAATTTCAATGGCCTAAGAATCACAAGTAATCACTATCTTGGGAAGGAATATTTAAAAGATCAAGCAACAACTATTAACTGTAAAAATATCTGTTTCGAAATTTTTACACAAAAACTTCCTTAATCCCAAGGTTGCCCTCTATATCAAGGGAAGATGCACAGGAAAAAGCCAACAATCAGGGCCGAATAAATCGATTTGTTTAGGGCCCCTGAAGAAGCAACTTCTTATCACCAAATGTGGCGTAGCGGCTCATTTTGTTTACTGTATGGGAAAAACAATAGATTCAGACAAGATATAGTAATTTTGTGGGAAAAGTTTAAACTCAGCTGAATATAATTTATAATCAGGTGTAGAGGCCCTCAATGAAAATAGAACTCCCCTGTGGTAAAGAATCTGTTGCGCTAGATTTGCCGGATACTGTGCAACTCCTGCATACTCACACCACAACTCCTGTAAAAAATACGCACCATGCTTCATGAGCTGGCGCGCGATAATTGTCCGTTGGATCTGGTTTGTACCTTCGTATATTTGCGTAATTTTGGCATCGCGGTCAAGGCATGTAAGCTTCGGTTTAACAGCAAAGGAGCTCATGAATTGATTTGAACCCAAACGGCTAATCTTCAATAGCTCCTAATATCTTTTCCCGCCACCCCCACCTTTCAGCAAGAGACAAGCATTCCTCCACCGTACCGATGGCTTCATTGGTCGACAGCGAGCAGAGGCAGGCTGCTGCGGCACCGTTTGCTAGGGCAACGGAGTTCTCGATAGGCCAACCGTCCAGATACCCGAACATTAGGCCTGCGGCAAAGGCGTCTCCGGCACCCACCGCACTTTTAATCTCTTCCGCTGGCACCTTGACTGACGGCCAGGCCAAAACAGGCTCGCCAGGCCGGGCCACCATGCAGCCGCCGGGAAAATGAACGGAAGCCATCCGTTTCACTCCCATGGATAGAACTTTCCGGGTAGCCTGTTCCACCATTTCAAGTTGGGTAACTCCATCAATAACAGTGGTCATTCCAGCCAGGGCACCCACCTCAACATCGTTGATAATGATGGTATCCAGATGTTCCAGGCAGGGCAGGGCTAGTTCGGCCAAGCGTTCAGGCAACAGGGAGATCAGTTCCATATTGGTCTGGTAGCCTGCTTTTTGGGCTGTCTTAAGGGTTGCCGCCCAGCCGTTTGCATGATCACCACGGGGAACGTCAAGACCGTCATGAATGCCCGGTGCACCAAGATGAAATATCCTGGTGGGTGGCAATTTAGTGAAATCAAAACTGGCAGGTGTAAGCAGGGCTCCGGCTCCCTGGGCATGAAAAAATGTCCTCTTCCCTGTTTCCATGCTGGTCATGACATCGGTGAATGAGGTTGTGGTCCCTACCATTGTGACCAGATTGGTGTTGTCTATATCATGGCGTTTGCAGACGTCCAGCAGGTACGCTCCTTCAGTATCATCGCCAATGGCTCCTACGGCCACTACAGGGAATTTTCCTCCCAATCGTTTGAGGTTGACGGCAATGTTCATCGCGGGACCGCCGCCGTGGGATGTACTTTCCAGAATCCTAGCTACCGTCTCCTCTTTAGGCCAGTGGTCTACGATCTTGGTTTTGTCCACCAGCCAGCAGCCGCCGCAAATGATACCGTCTCTGGTCATGAGGCTATCTATTTTAGGATGGGGTCGGTGACCAGGATATCTTCATCCAGTGGAATGGTCGGTACAATTCCTTTTTCGGAAAGTACTCCATGATAGTATTTTACCGCTTCTTCAGTTGACAATTCTCCTTCAATCACGGCCCGCATCATCGTTACCATTGAAACGGAGTCATTCGCCAGGTTTATCTTGCGACCGAAAAGTGCCACTCTCGCCCCATAGCGCTCGGCCTGGCAAACCAGCTCCAAGGTATCCCGGGTCGTTCCTTTTGAGCCGCCGAGGATGCCGACGATGATGTTCTGCGGATCGTAGGTTGCCAGTTCTTCCATGGCCTTTGGTCCGTTGTATTGTATTTTGAGGAAGAGCGGATGTTCTTCCGAAGTCACCCCACCCAGGATACGTGCGATGGCATCGTTTATAAAAAACGGTAGATCTTCTGCAGACAAGCCGGTGTCGATATCAGGGCCGGGATTAAACACTTCCAGAAAGTGGTTCATGCCGCAGGGTACCGCTTTTTCCCTGAATGTTTTATAGGTTGCGGTGGAGGCGTAGTCATGGTCGAGGTCGTTGGAAAAGGTGACTGAATAGAGACCGAGACCAGCCAGTTTATGTGCTTTTTCCAGGTTGATGGTAGAAAAAGGGCGGGAGGGGTGGCACTGGTAGCGGTTACCGCGCAAGGCCCAGATATCGGTGGTGTCGTTGAGGCGTACAGCAGGGGTGACTGAACTTTCGTTGAACAGACCCTCTTCGACCAGGACCTCTGCGGAAGAAGCGGACATCAGCATGATATCCACCAATCCGGAACGGGTCATAACCCGCATATTTTCAAGATAATCTCCTTTACTCAGGAAGCTCTTTGTGCTTCCTGCGGGAGCCGGACCCGGAGCCGCCATGCCCATGGCCATGTCACCGTCCTTGGCGTCGGCGATTATAAAATTCTTGGAGGAATACTCACCATTGCGAATGGTCGTTAACTTGCTGTCGAGGGTTTTGGTCATTTTAGGTTCCTCACTAGGCCGGCTATAAAAGGCTTTTATTCGATATTGTTTCATTATTCAGAGTAGTATGGAGACACACAACGCTATTTTATCCGATTTTTCTCCTGAACACCGCAATTTCATTTAAATGACTCATAATTTAATCAGAGCCTATGCAATAAACGCCACCAATGACCGATAATCAACCTATTCATAGCAACAATATCATTTCCGAAAAAACCATCTCGGATTGGTGGTGAAAAAGGGTTGGGTATGTTCTTTATGAAAATGACTTCAAAGGTTGGAGGAATTTGCACCTTTTTCAGGGTATTTTGGCTGTATTTGTAGTGTGATTTCGGACATATTATTTCGTGATTACCACTGATCTTCAGCCTGACTTACCAGCATGATGATTAACCATCTGTTTTTTTTGATTTATATATGCATTTCCCTTATCTCGTGGCTGAAAAATTGCCTGTGTGCCTGAACGAGAGAAGGGGTTGATTTCAGCCTGTAATGGGTTGCATTTAAATATGGCTGGATTTCGTTGGAAATCACATATTATTTACATATAGATTGCATGAACCGCTTCTTATCCCAAAAAGGCAATACTGGAAACAATGCTATAATTAGAATATGTTACAAGGGGAGCCAAAGACGACTTTTCATCTCGCCTTCGACATCATTTTATTTCCTTGTCTCTGTATGGATGGCCAATGTAAAGCTATCAACTTCTCTGTTGTTTACCAGCTTTACATTACTTTGATTCTCACGACTTTGGTTGACAGTATTCCGACTTCAAATAAACTGTCAGAAGGAGGTCACCCAATCTCTACGACATTGAAGTCGTAATCTGTGTGGGCAAAGACATAGTCACCATCCTCGAAAATACGCACGATATTTACGCGTGGAGAAGTTTGTGATAGCCGTTTGAATAGTTCTGTTAAACCTACATTTCCTTCACGAGTTAGAGGATTGTGTTGTATATACTTGCTTTCGTTAACAACAGTTACGGCCTCTGGGTCACCTTCATGGAAATTCTTTCATAACAGATTTGTTTGAGAGATTGTTCATTTTCAACCCTGCTGAAGGGTCGATATAAAATGCAACCCTTCGTGGCGTAAGCGATCGGCATCACTTACCTCGTCTTCCTGGCTTTCAACCAAAATCAGACCTTCAACTTGACAACACAACAGAATGTGTCCATCCTGAGGAAGCATCAAAAAAGGCAAGTACCGGAGACCTTCCCCAGTCCAATCAAATTTAATAGAGAGACAAAGGGTCAATACCCCATTTTCAACAGTCAACAATTTCCCAGAAGTAACCATGAAATCATGATCTACGACTACGCATCTTTTATTAAGCGTTACTGGCCGCTTCTGATATTTGGCATGATTACGGTATTCTGGGGGAATTTTGGTCAATCATTTTTCATCAGCTGGTACGGAGCAAGTTTTCAAGAGTCCTTAAACCTTTCGGCGACAGCGTACGGCTCAGCCTATTCCACTGCAACCCTTGCAAGCGGTCTTCTTTTCATGTGGATCGGGGCAACGATTGACAAAATTCCACTGCGCTGGTTTGCAACCTTCAGCGCTTCTGGTCTACTTGTCGCTACCGTCATGCTCTCACAGATCACCACTTTAAGCGGGTTGATAGTAAGTATGTTTCTACTAAGATTTTTTGGACAGGGACTCCTGCCGCACACAGGCATCACCGCAATGGCCAAAGAATTTTCGATTCATCGGGGTAAGGCGGTAAGCATTGCAACCACAGGAGTTCCTCTTGGTGAAATATTCCTCCCATCTCTTGCATTACTCTTAATTGCACATTTTGGCTGGCAGAAAAGCTGGCTGGTGGTTGGACTGTCGATACCACTCCTGTATCTGCCATCCGCTCTATGGCTGCTCAGACGCAACCAACTGGACAGATTCAGAGAAAAAAGCACTACTGATTGTGACACTCCCAGAAGCGTCCAGAAACAGGGTTCACGCAGAACTCTTATAAAAGATTATAGATTCTGGCTGGCACTCCCGGTAATTCTGGCAGCACCCTTTATTATTACCGGAATCTTCATCCACCAGGGGTTTGTTCTTCCGGAAATGGGTTGGACACCCACCCTGTTTGCCAGTTGTTTTATCGTTTACGGAGTCTCCCACTGGCTCTCTTCTATGTATACTGGTTCTCTGGTAGACCGTTTCACCGGAGTACAGCTATTTAAACTGTATTCCCTGCCTATGCTTTTGGGGTTATTCATCTGCACCCTTGTTTCCGGCCCGTGGGCGGCCTATGCACTTATGCTCTTACTTGGGGCCTCAATTGGATCAGGAAGTCCAATTATCAACGGTCTTTGGGCCGAAGTGTACGGCACTAAACACCTCGGTGCTATTCGCGCCCTCATCTCTTCTTTTGCTATCCTCAGTTCGGCAGCATCACCAATATTGTTTGGTGTCTTAATTGATAGAGGGATATCTGGACATGATTTATTTATCTGTCTCTCTCTCTATCTCTTGGTCGCCATCCTACTTTCATTTTCCTCTTTTTCTGCAAGACGGATTCTTACAAATAATTCAGATAATAATAGATAAGAAATACCTGCAAATGTCGATGATCAAATGAGCTTCGAAAATTAAAGTGAAGCCTGATCGTTTTGCATTAGCCCCTACTTTAAGTCAAGTGACAGAGGTGTTTGAGTTTCCGGAGTTACCGAACCAGCTGCTAATATCAAGGTAAGTTGGCGGGGCCACACTGTTTCTCACCCGTTTAATCCGGTGACACCAGTGCCACTATTAACAAGCCTGGTGAAATGGTGGAAATCATTGCCGCTTGGGTTCTGGAAGGCTCGCAAATCAAATATTGGCAGCGCCGCAAACAGATGATCGAAGATGTCAGCCTGAATATCCTCATACTGTGCCCAGCGTTTATCTTTACTGAAAACATAGATTTCCAGCGGTAGCCCATGTTCGGCAGGTGGGAGTTGTCTGACCAGAAAAGTCATGTTCTGATTAATCTGTTCATTGTTCTTGAGGAAGGCAATAACATAAGCCCGAAATACGCCGATATTGGTCTGCCGGCGGCCGTTAATCTGAAGTGTCTCCTCACCGTCAGGTAGAAGGTCACGATTATAATCTTGAATCTCTTTTTCCTTGGCGCTCAGGTAGTTGCTCAGAAGCCGGAGACTACTTAATCGTTCAAGCATATCGTCATCGCAGAAGCGTATTGAATTGATATCAATCGTCAATGCTCGTTTGATTCTGCGGCCTCCAGAATCGGACATTCCGCGCCAGTTCTTGAATGAGTTGGAAACCAGGGCATAGGTTGGGATGGTGGTGATGGTTTTATCCCAGTTCTGGACGCGTATTGTATGTATTGACATTGCAATGACGTCACCATCAGCCCCGTAGGAAGGCATTTCCACCCAATCACCAATCCTGACCATATCAGTAGTGCTCAGTTGGAGTGAGGCCACGAACCCGACAATGGTATCCTTGAATATCAACATCGTGACTGCTGTCATGCCGCCAAAGACCGAAATTATGCCCCAAGGTGACATGCCCGAAAAAATTGATATGATAAAAATCGCCCCGATAATGTAAGAAATAATCTTACCTGCATCGATAAAACCATGAAGAACATCGGGCCGCTTGGTTCTGGACATCCGGTATATGTCACCAACGGCGGATAGCAGCGTATTGATGCTGATCACACCGATAATGACCAAGAAGACCTGTGTAGTCCGTTTTAAAACGATATAAATTGTGCTTTCGGCCGGCAGCAGTGAATCAAGCAAGAGGTGGGATAGCAGGACTGGGATAAACCAGCTGAGCTTGTCTATCACATGGTTGTCCAACAGGGCATCATCCCAGCGATATCTGTTTTTCTTTATCCAGCCCAGGCTCAAGGTGAGCAGGATCTTTCTGGTGAAAAGTGTTGCCACGATCAAGATCACTACCACCAGTGCTACATTGAACATTACGGCCCACAGCTCAGCGGAGTGAGCGCTTACCTTGTAGGAAAGAAGTTGTTCGTAGAACCAGTTGCCTTCCATATTTTCTCCGACTGAAGTAAAGAGAGAGGAGAGTTTAATCTCCCGGAATCATTTCAAGGCTTATTCAACAAGTTTTTGAGATCAGCAAAAGGGGAGTGTGTAGCCGTGGTTCCCTTCTCTTTATCTGGATTTTGAGTGGACAACCAGTCGGAGTCGAGTAAACGGGAATGCTCGTTATCGTGGCAGTAGAGGCATAACAGTTCCCAATTGCTACCGTCGGGCGGATTGTTTTTGTAATTATGGTCTTTGTGATGAACCGTTAACTCTCGCAGGTTTTTACCGGTAAAATCACGACCACAACTTGCACAGACCCACGGAAAAAGCCTCAATGCTCGCTCTCGATAATCTACTTTTTTCATTCCGTTCTCCTCCATCAAAGAGCCACCAAACAAGTACAATATATCTTTTGAACATTCTGAAGATAATTTTACTTGCTTATACTGACAGGGTCAGAGTCGTGTCAATATACATAATTGATCTAACAAATTATTCTTAACAGTATTGGAATGCAGATGTACAGAATAGATTTTATCAATTGTTGCGCCCTGAAATAGCCCCATGAGATCATCCAGAGGATAATTGGGGATGATCAACTGAAAAAATCACAATTTTCACATTGAATTAAAACACTTATGATTGGCACAATATCAACGCCAAAGCAGCAGGGGGAGAACTGTTCTGGTCAGTAACCCGCTATAGCGCATTAACCCGAAATACTATCCCCGGTAAGAATGACTTATTCAACGCATACAATACAAAGCCGGATACTAACGGGAATATCACTGTAACATTAAGCGTTGAAAATCCAAATGACGGCACCTACTGGATGCCCGTGAATGCTGGAGAGCCTTATTATTTTGTGATCCGATATTACAAGCCTGATGTTGATAAACTTCCACCTAAGCCTTGCAGTTAAGGTTGCCTCATCGAAGGTATTAGATTTACATTAATTAATAAGCTTTAGGTTATTCCTGTATCTAATTGGTTTCCTGTTAGCAAATCGCCCCGCCTCTATCAATCGGTAGGTTCACAGGAATAGTCCTAACTTGCAGGTTTGCTTAAATGGGGAGGCGTTATCATTGCTTACTCTCTGTAAAAATACCTCGCTTGAGTGAAACGAAAGGCGAGCGTCAGCGAGAGGGCTTGCCCCGAGGATCTTTATTCTGTCACCGGCCAACCCTTTCTCAAATGAGCCGAGCAGGCTAACAATCGCATAAGCAATTCGCAAACCTCGAGGAGCAGCCATTTCCTTAATCCCTTGAGGATGCATTTACTCCACGAGCAGGGACCGAATTGCTCGAGATTGAGGGCCTCTCTCAAGAACGTCATTGACTATTTGGAGAAGCTGGTAGTCGTTTTTGTCGAAAAATATTTTTGAAGCTCTGTTTGTCATAGTTGCGGCACTTACCAAGATGTGCGGTTGAGAGAATCAGTCGGCCAGCAGCACATCAACCATCTCCGCGAATCCGTACCCTCCTTCTTCCCGGGTGACCCAGGCAGGTTTAGTAGGCAGGTCATCAAGAAAATGTAAAATGTTGGCAACCCCAACCCCATGGGGAAAGTAGGCAAACATAGGTGCATCATTGGGGGAATCGCCGGAGAAAATAACCGATTCTTTGTTGCTGCCGAGATCCAGTTGAAAGATCTCTCTAAAAAGACATTTTGTCATAGCCAACTTATCATAGTCGCCAAACCACCCGTTCACGTGAATGGAACTGATCTTGGCAACGGCACCCGTTTCTTGAAAGACTTGAACGATCTGATCCACCTCAACTTTAGACAATGCGGGAACATCCTCACAAAAATCAATAGCGAGATCAGCCTCACGGTACTGTTGATCAGCGGATATGGCGCAGCCTGGCACTTTTGAGAGTATTAGCCCCTGGAGTTGGGTAAGCTTTTGCCGGTCAATTTTTCGTTGCTCTTCAGTCCGCCAGAATCGCCGGATCATTTTATGCTGGGCATGGTCATAGTAGAAATAGAACGCTCCGTTCTCGCCAACCAGTCCGTCAACAGGCCACATCCTGGCAATGTGATCGCACCAGCCAGCTGGCCTTCCGGTTATAGGGATAACTTTGATACCGGCCCGCTGCAAATGTTCCATTGCGCTATAGGCAATTGCCGGCAGGTAACCGTCATTGGTGAGGGTGTCATCGATATCTGTGAGCACATACTTAATCTGGTGTTTAGATGTGCTGTGAAAATCTTGAATTGGCTTCATTGAAAGTTGTTACTTTATGGCTAATTTCAAATGCATGTTATAGTTCTGAGCCCACGGGTTTTTTTATTAAAAAACAATACATTAGACAGTGGCTGATCGTTTATGGAAAACTGGAGGCATCTATTGATAGTGTATCCGTTTTTCTACCACAGCAAACTGAATAATGGTGAAAATAGCCAGGATACCTGATACATAATATATAACTAACCCCGGTAAACGGGAAGTAAGCCGGGCTAAGTGCCATGCCAGCATGTTCAAGTTATTAGCTTCGAAAGCACTTCCCATTTTCTTGTTTTTTTACCCCTCAAGGGGGTACTGAAAAGAGTGACAATCTTTCATTAGTAAGGCACTAAAATCGATAGATTTAGACTCAACCATAGGGTCGAAAAAAGAAAAACAAAAGAGACACCGCATGAAAGAATAGAGGTAGTGCTCGTTTTACTTTTACTACCTCTATTTCAACAACAACTATCAATCTGTTAACAATGCTATTCTTTGGTGTCGATATGATTGGCCTGATAAACAACCTTGGTTGTTGCAGCATCGAAGATATGCAGCTGTTCAAGGTTAAAGGCAATCTCAATTTCGGCACCTACCTTGATAATTTTTCGTCCCTCACAACGGGCAACAAATGTTTCTCCACCTATTTCCACATGGAGATGGTTTTCATTGCCAAGGGGCTCAACGACTTTAACAGTACCTGGGAAAACCCACTCAGCAGGCACATTAGTCTCTTCTGTTGTAAGGGTGATTTCTTCAGTACGAATCCCCATTACAAGTTCTTGTTTATCATCTAGTTTTGCGTCGTCTCGTGCAAGTACCGGCAACCTGAGACCTCTTGGAAAAATGAGCGAATCCTGACCTGCTGCCTTTTCATTTGTACATTCTAGTAAATTCATTGGAGGTGTACCAATGAAGCCCGCAACAAAAACATTGGCAGGTTTTAGAAAAAGCTCCAGAGGTGTTCCCACTTGTTCGATATAACCATCTTTTAATACAACAATCCTGTCAGCGAGTGTCATTGCTTCAACTTGGTCATGGGTTACATAAACCATAGTTGACCGCACTCGTTGATGGAGCATTTTAATCTCCGCTCGCATCTGGATACGCAGTTTTGCATCAAGGTTTGAGAGAGGCTCATCAAAGAGAAAGACAGATGGTTTTCTTACCATCGCCCGACCCATAGCGACACGTTGTCTCTGACCACCAGACAGTTCATGGGGTTTTCGTTGCAATAGTTCCCCCAACCCTAAGACCTCACCAACACTTTCAACACGCTCCTGAATCTCATCCTTTGGTGTTTTTCTCTGCCTCAGACCAAAAGCCATATTTTCATATACATTCATATGGGGGTAGAGTGCGTAGTTTTGAAAAACCATCGCAAGGCCACGGTCCTTAGGTGCTATGTCGTTTATCACCTTACCGTCCATTTCGATAGTGCCATCTGAGATTTCCTCAAGACCTGCAATCATACGAAGCAGCGTAGACTTACCACAACCGGAGGGTCCGACGAGTACCAGAAATTCCTTGTCTGCAACATCAAGATCAATCCCATGGACAACTTCAATCTTCCCATATCTTTTGATTACATTCCTAAACCGTAGTTCTGTCATTTTTGAAGCCACCATTAAGCTGAGATCAATTAAATACGCACTTATCTTTCTATCACACTCAAAAAACATTAATTAAGAAAAGAATACAACATTTTTCTAAATATTCTTTTAACTTGACTCTCATTCCATTACCTACTAATTGATGCTAATAATGCAGTGGTTTTTTAAATGTACTTGGGCGCCCTTTTTCAAGGGGTATTTTGTTAAAATTACTTTGGAGGGAACACAATGAAAATGAACCGATTGGCTGTGGTTGTTATTGTAGGAATCTGCCTCAGCTTTCCCGCAGCGGTATTTGCAGAGCCTGTTACCATTAATTGGTGGCATGCGATGAGAAGTGCCAGAGGAAAAGTTGTTGATACGATGATTCAAAAGTTCAACGAATCTCAATCAGACTACGTTGTTGTTGGCACAAACAAAGGTAACTATGATGAGGTCATGAATGCGGGCGTTGCAGCATTTAGAGCAAAGAAACAGCCTCACATCCTCCAGGTATTTGAAGTTGGAACCCAGACCATGATGCAGTCCGGTGCAATCTATCCTGTCCATAAGCTCATGGCAGATACCGGAAACGCCGTAGACTGGTCAAATTACCTTCAGGCGGTTCTTTCTTATTATATGGATGCGGACGGCAATTTAATGTCTATGCCATTTAACTCATCCACCCCAATTATGTATTACAACCTCTCCATGTTTGAAAAAGCGGGCATTGCTCCTTTATCAAAGACTGAACCGATTACCTGGGACGAGCTTGGTGAAATCACCAAGAAGCTGGTTGACAGTGGAATTGCTCCAAACGGAATGGTTACCGCATGGCAATCATGGACTCAGGTTGAGAACTACAGTGCAATTCACAACATTCCTTTCGCCAGCAAGGCAAACGGATACCAGGGACTTGACACTGAACTCATGATCAACAACCCTATGGTTGTAAAGCACATTGAACGACTCAAAGAGTGGGCTGGCGACAAGCGTTTTTTGTATGGTGGCCAGAAGTACCAGGGACCAAAATCTGAATTTATTGCTCAAAATGCTGCTGTTTATATCGATTCTGTAAGTGGCATTGCAAAGCTTAATAAAGCTGTAAGTGACTTCAAATGGGATGCTGCACCTCTTCCTGTTGAAGCATCAATGAAAAGCCCTCAAAACAGCATCATTGGTGGCGCTTCTCTTTGGGTTCTTAACGGTCATAGCAAAGAAGAATATGCTGGTGTTGCAGCATTTTTCAAGTTTCTTGCAGGTAACGAAATGCAAAGTTACTGGCATAAAGAGACTGGTTACTTCCCTATCACTCTTAACGCCTATAATGCATTAAAAGACGAAGGCTATTACAAAGAAAATCCTCTCCAAACTGTTGGTATCGAGCAGCTTAACCGCGCTACCCCAACTGAGATTTCACGAGGTTTACGTCTTGGCTACTTTGTTCAGATCAGAAATATCATCAACGAAGAACTTGAGCTTGTATGGAACGGTAAGAAAACTCCAAAGGAAGCATTGGATAATGCTGTAAAGAGAAGTAACATCCAGCTCCGCACTTTTGAAAAGACCTATAACTAATTTTAGGTAATACAAGAGCCCCTTGACTCAAAGGGGCTTTTACTGAGCCCTGTGATATGCTAAAACGATCTACCTTTAAATCTTCATATCTACCGTATCTACTGATACTGCCCCAGATTATCATCACGCTGACCTTTTTTTACTGGCCGGCCATACAAGGACTTATACAGTCCTTTCTACTCAGTGATCCGTTTGGCAGGAGCAGTAAGTTTGTCTGGTTTTATAACTACATTGAGATTTTTTCAGACCCACTGTACCTCAAGTCGATCCTGATCACATTTATCTTCAGTATTGCTGTTGCCTCTGTCTCCATTGCTTTAGGACTTTTTATTGCAACCATGGCAAACAGGGCACTCAGAGCAAAGGCACTTGTCAGAACCCTCTTAATATGGCCCTATGCCGTTGCTCCTGCAATCTCGGGAATCCTGTGGCTTTTCCTCCTTCATCCTTCATACGGTATTGTTGCCCTTGGTATCAATTCGTGGCTGGGACTGGATTGGAACCCTGTACTCAAGGGAAGCGATGCTATGATCATGATAACCGTAGCTGCTGCCTGGAAACAGATTAGTTATAATTTTGTGTTTTTTATGGCAGGTCTGCAAGCGGTACCTAAATCTCTCATTGAAGCAGCTGCAATTGATGGTGCAAGCCCTTTGAAACGATTCTGGGCAATCACCTTCCCGCTTCTATCACCGACCTTCTTCTTTTTGTCGGTTATGAATATCATTTATTCATTCTTTGAGACATTTGGTGTAATCCATACTGTGACGCAGGGTGGACCTGGAGGATCAACAAATATCCTCGTATACAAAGTCTACCAGGACGGATTTGTTGGCTTAAACCTTGGTTCCTCTTCAGCACAATCCGTTGTACTCATGTCGCTGATTGTCATTATTACGGTTCTACAGTTTAGATACGTTGAGAAAAAAGTTCAATACACTGGTTAGGCACTATGGTTGAAAAAACCCCCATATTAGATTCATTTACATACATCTTTTTGATGGTAGGTATCCTTATCGTTGGGTTCCCTATGATTTACAGCCTTATTGCGGCGACACTTCCATTGGAAGAAGTCTCAAAGGTTCCCATGCCGCTCATACCTGGTGATCAGTTTCTTACCAATATGACGGAGGCCTGGACCAGAGGTAATCTTGGTAATCAGATATTTAACTCTTTTGTGATGGCAACAGGCATTACTGTCGGTAAAATCTCTATATCAATAATTGGAGCTTTCTCCATGGTATATTTTGATTACCGTCTCAGAGTAGTGGCGTTCGCCTCTGTTTTTTGCACCTTGATGCTGCCAGTCGAAGTTAGAATCATGCCCACCTATGAAGTTGCGGCCAATGTTTTAGGGCCAATGCAGGCATTATGGGATGTACTACATCTCAACAGTGTCGTATCCTGGTTCACTGGTAATGATTTTGAGTTACGCCTTAACTGGTCTCTACTCGATAGCTACACTGGCCTTACCCTGCCACTTATTGCGTCGGCCACCTGTACTTTTTTATTCAGACAGTTTTTCCTTACAGTACCTGAAGAACTCTGTGAAGCGGCAAAGATGGATGGCGCAACCCCAATGACGTTTTTCAGAAAGATTCTACTGCCACTATCCACAACCAACATCGCAGCACTCGTAGTGATTGAATTTGTCTATGGATACAACCAGTATCTGTGGCCACTACTCATTACCACCGACCCGAACATGACCACAGCTGTAATTGGTCTACAGGATTTAATTCCCCAGGCAGATGATCTCCCTGAATGGAACGTTGCCCTAAGCGGTGCCCTTTTAGTTATGATGCCACCTGTCTTAGTTGTTCTATCCATGCAACGCTGGTTCGTTAAAGGACTCATAGAAAAAGAGAAGTAAACAAAAAGGTAATTTCCTTCATTGCAGGGAATCACCTTTTTGGCCTAAAACGCCTATCTAACTACATGGGTTACGATATAGTTGTCCTACAACTTTAAACTCGTATTCCCCAAACCACGCCCTCTGGGCGTGGTCGGTGATTTAGTAACCTGTCACTTCGGCAAAACGTATAAAGTCGCGAATGCTGAGTGATGGGTTAATATTGCCATCTCGAATGTCTGCGAATTTTCCCAGTGCTTCCATTTGAGGTTGTTCCTTCTAAGTAACAAAGTCCATAACTTGTTGATTATTCGTCAAATGTTCTTTTTGTTACTTTTATAATAAATGCCGGGATTTTTTTACCCCGGTTGGGATGCTGTGAAGTTACAGTTTCAGGTTGGCTGAAAATTCGCTGATAGGAAATCAGAGCTTCACAGGAACTTCTTTAATTGGAGGATTGACAGGGAAACAATACCTTCAATGTGGAAACATTAACCCCGTAATATGAGCTGTAGTCATTATCCATCAAAACTATCTTCTCGAAAAAATGGGAGCAAGGTTTGGTTTCCACTTTTCAACCTACTTCAGTATCATGTATCTGAGCTGTTTCAGGTAACATCAAAAGAGCACCGACGAAAAAACAGACGCCGCCGATAAGGGTGAACACAACAGAAATGGTGGCAGCATCAGATCCAAGACCGCTGATTGGCACGTAGGAGAAAAGAGCAGAGATCATAAAGGCCACACAACCGAGAAAACTGATATAGGTTACCCACCAGGACAGGCTGGCTGGGTTCCACGACCAATAGGCATGGCATGTCTCAACAAAGGCAAGATAGCCGGAGGCTAAGAACAGGATCGAACCGACTAAATCGGGAGCCCAAATCGCCAGGTCCTGCTGCAGCCAGTCCATTTGCGGTAACATCCCATCAAAGGTGTTGATGTTAAATAACAGGGTTCCGATAAACTGCAGGGCACAGCTAAGCCAGCCAATCTGGTGCGGGTGCCAGCCAAAGATCACTCTCTGTTTCGAAGTCGATGTGGACTTTATTGCAAAGATACCAGCGTTTGCCGCCTGAAACAGTTGGAGATAGGCCGCGATTGTGAACGGTATTGAGCCAACAAAGAAAACAATATTAGCACTATTGGTTCCAGGTGACCAGCCGCGGCTTATCGAAGGTATAAGAACCAGAATACTCCCCAGCATGAACAGCAAAGCACCGAGCGAGAAACCAATCCCTATCCACCAGTTCAGCTGTTCAGGCATCCACAGGCAACGCAGTAATCCGGCTTCCTGCGTCACCCTGTACAGTCCTTTACGATGATGGCGGGAACAGAATAGAGTTCGCTCGCCAGAGGACCATAGCACTACATGTTGAGAGATAAAGGGCCAGGGCCCAGTCGAGTCGATATGTGTTGGTGAGTTAGGGGTCTTATCAGTGTGATTCACGTGCTTTCCCTTCACTTATAGTTACGCGTTCTGCAAGCGATCAGTGATGAAAACCGGAAGCATCCTCACTTGTTAGTGGTTGCTGCATCCGGTGCTTCGCGAGGTAATCAAGTGCCGTCTGCATATCTTTAAGAAGCAGACTGGCAAGATCACGGCTCACCCCGTGGCGCACCAGTATTCGTTGTATCGTTAGATCCTGGCAGTTTGCAGGTAAAGCATAGGCAGGGACCTGCCAGCCACGGCTCCGCAAGCGATCGGCAAAATCAAACAGGCTAAAACCTGCATCAATACCATCTTTCATTTTCCAGCAGAGTGCGGGGATGCCACCGCCTTCACTGCCATTATAGATAATCTCAAACGGCCCCAACTTTTCAATTTCAGCGGCGAGGTATTGGGCTGTTTTATAACAGGCACCATGAATCTTGCTGTATCCCTCCCGGCCCAGCCGTAGAAAATTGTAATACTGGCAGACAATCTGGCCTCCAGGCCGGGAGAAATTGAGCGCAATATCACGCATGTTTCCACCCAGATAGTTGACCCAGAAGACCAACTCCTCGGGAAGATCCTGAGGTTCACGCCAAATAACCCATCCGACACCCAAAGGGGACAGGCCGAATTTATGCCCGGAAGAATTGATTGACTTCACTCGTGGCAGACGAAAATCCCATACCAGTTCAGGCGCACAGAATGGCGCGAGGAAACCGCCACTTGCTCCATCAACGTGGATGGGAATATCGATGCCAGTTTTTTCCTGGAGTGTGTCAAGAGCCTTGGCAATCTCCTGAACTGGTTCAAACTGACCAGTGAAGGTAACTCCCAATGTTGGTACCACACCGATGGTGTTCTCGTCGCATCGTGCTAAAACTTCTTCTGCTGTCATTAACAGGCGACCATTCTCCATCGGTATCTCACGATGCTCGATATCCCAGTAACGGGTGAATTTATGCCAGCAGATTTGTACCGGTCCAGAGATCATGTTCGGTTTATCGATTGGTTTGCCTTCAGCTTTTCGCCTCGCCTCCCAACGACGTTTCATTGCCATGCCGCCAAGCATTGCTGCCTCACTTGAACCGGTGGTAGAGGTTCCTACTGCCTTGTCTGCTTTTGCAGGAGAATTCCAGAGATCTGCGAGCATACGAACACAGCGGGCCTCAATCTCTGCCGTCTGCGGATATTCATCCTTATCGACCATGTTCTTGTCTATGCACTCATCCATCAACTTATGTACTTCAGGCTCCTCCCAGGTCTGGCAAAACGTTGCCAGATTCTGACGTGCATTGCCGTCCAGCATCAATTCGTCATGAACTGCTGCATAAATCCTGCGCGGGTCATTTTCAGAGGTTGGGAATGTGTTTTTAGGAAGCCCGATATCAGACATTTCATTACCGTAAAGATCGTCATAGGTATTCGTTTTCAGATTTTTTCTGTCATTTGCAGCCATATTGCCTCCAGAGTGTATTAAATAAGCCGTGAAGAATTGTGTGGTCTTCTAGGTTTAATGTGTTTTGTTAAATAGCTAATCAATTAAGCCAAGTATCCGCAGACTACCTTTACCAAGCTCACTGCGCTTATGAGCATCGCTCATGCTCAGTAAGCCTAAATTCAACGCAAAACTGTAAACTCATCCTTTATTTTCAACCCACCAGCCAATTTTTTGGGACCATCCGGTTTTAGCAAAAAGAGACCAGTTAGCCCCTTGTTCCAGCAGGAGTATTGCCTGAACCTGGGCCCTGGAATTTTGTGGAAACGAAAGATCATCTTCAGCCAGACGGGCGAGAAACATCCCGCGTGGTGGCATAATTCTGTAAAAAATAAACATGTTAGGCAGGCTGTCAAAAATTATAAATTATGGATTTAAAACGATATCTTAAATTAACGATTAATTACTCTGATTAACCAATGTGCGTGAAGTTATCGATTCTTCCTGTGAGGTAAAATTAACACCCCTGCTGAATTTGCTAATACTCCCCCTAATCAATCCCTTTCTTTTGATCCCCAATTTATTTCTGTTATCTAATATAGGGCACTTAACATCAGCTCAAAACAATAGGAGGGTGATCATTTCTTATTTTCGGTAAATATTTCCGGCAGAACCATGCCAAACGAACCTGATGGCGGTTTAATGCCAAGGTATGCCGCCAGCGTCGGGGCAACATCTACTGTCTGCACCGTGCGCACAACATGCTGGGCAGGAATGTCCATACCGCCAAAGGCAATTGGCACATAGTTATCGTAACTCCATGGTGAGCCGTGGGTTGAGGACACCGTAAGCCCGTCAAATTCATTGATAAACCAGTGTGGCTCATAGACCAGATAAATGTCACCTGACCGATTGGCGTTGAAATTGTTCAGTATCGCCCGATTGACCGGCGTATCGGGGAGATTTGCCTCTCGCAGTTCACTGCTCGAAGAATAAAAGGGGACAGATCGAAAGCGCCGGTAAAAGCCGGCAAAGAGTAAAGGGTGAAAGTCCCTACATAGTAAAGGCTAGCGACCAGCTATGGTCTCCGAGTCATGC